>WPCG01103595.1_pt1 | contig 67531 bp, 56 predicted proteins | sample 5403311 | NCBI WGS metagenome assembly WPCG01 (sample SAMN12869467, study PRJNA574797) | sludge metagenome | isolation source: wastewater treatment of Control | place: China:Beijing | collected 2019-05-17
CGGGCTGCAGCAGGCCATCGACGGCGTGGCGGACTTCATCGATGCGGATATCGGCGAGGTGACCGTCGCCATCGGCCAGCTGCTGGGCGAGGACTTCAGCGCCGCCATGGTCTCTGCCGAGTCCCGCGATGCCGCCATGGAAGCGGTGCAGGGGCTGAGCGTGGCGTCCGATGAGGCGGCGCTGGTGGCCGCGGCGGAGGCGATCACCGACCTGGTGGTGGCCAACCGCATCGCCATCGCCGAGAACTTCGCGCAGCTCCTGCCCGAGGTGGATATCGCCGAGGCGGCCGCGGCCATCGCCGCCGACGTGGAAGCCGGCCTGGCGATGCCCGAAGGGCTGAACGCCGCCGAGCAGGCGGTCTTCGAGACCCTGGTGGCGGTGCAGACCAACGGCGCCATCGTCGAGGCGCTGCTCGAGGCCGCCAACGCGACCTATGAACTGGGCCTGGATGTGCCCGAGTACATGGCGCCCATGGTGCCGGAGATGGCCGACCTGGAGAGCCTGCTGGCGGCGGCCACCGACTCCGTGGCGGCGGTGGGTGCGCTGGCGGTGCCGAGCGTGGCGGCCATTGCCGAGATCGTCGATGGCCTGCTGGCCGAGCAGGGTGAAGAGAACTCGGGTGAAGAGAACCACGTGCCGGGCCTCACCTTCGGCTTTATCGACACCGATGCCTCGGTGAACGCCGATCTGAGCGATAGCACCAATGCGACCCAGATCAACGTGGCGCTGGTCGCTTCGGGTCTGGCGCCGATGATTGCAGGCGCCACCGACAACAACGCCGACGGTACAGTTGGCCTGAACCTCGACGCCAGCGGTGCCGAGCTGGATACGCTGGCCATCGACGCCAGCGGCGACGCCTCTCGCTTCAATTTCGGGGTGGCCAACAACGGTGCCGTGATCGACACCACCGTGGTCACGGGCGACGCCGACCTCTTCCTCAACCTGACCAACAGTGACGGCTATCGTCTCGAAATGCTGGATGCCAGTGCGGCCAGCGGCGATATCATTCTGGTGAACGGTGGCCCAGCCGTGCAGGACAAGCGGCTTGAGTTCGGCGATGGCGACGTGCTCTACGTAACCGCCTCCGGCAACCTGAACGGCAGCGATATCATCAATATGGGGGGCGGCCATAACGCCGTCGAGACGCACTTTCGTGAAGGTGGCATCAAAGCCGACTACCAGGCCAACGTCGACGCCATCAATGCCGGCAGCGGCATCGCTACCTTCATTCTGGACGCCTGGCTGGATGACGCCGGCGGCCCTCTGGAGATGAAGGTGAGCGACTTCGATACGGTGCGCGATTTCATCTTCGACGACACCCACGCCGGCGGCATGGCCAACGTTCAGGACACGCTCTCCAACGATATCAAGGTCGGCGACGTCAGTGACGACAGCACCTTCTTCGTGCGAGCGCTGACCGATGACGGCGTCATGCAGAGCTATATGGGCGCCGAAGATGCCCTGATGCTCAACCTCACGCTGGCCGGTGCGGACGCCGGTGCGGCGGCTCGCGTAGCGTCTGACCTGGCGGTCAACAACATCGAGGTGGCTGATGCCACCGGCACCTTCAACGCGCGCTTTGCTCTGGAGGGCGGGGCCGAGCTCAACCTGAGCGGCAAGGTCAGCGGCGGCGACGGCGTGGTCAACGTGGCCGCCGGTGGTGGCTTCGAACTGACCCTGGATGCTTCCGGGCTGAACAGCCAGGCGATGATTGATGCGTCTACCAACGCCGCAGGCGCCGTCGTCAGCGTTTCCGGCAGCGCCAACGGTCTGGCGCTGGAGAGTGCCGGCACCGTGATCGGCAGCGACCAGTCCGATCTGATCTTCGGCAGCAGCGGCGCCGACGTCATGACCGGCGGCGGCGGTGCCGATGTCTTCCATATCAGCACCATGGCCAGTGGCCAGGGGGGCAGTTTCTTCCTGGCGGCAGACGCCGATATCGTGACCGATTTCAGCGTTGCCGACGGCGACCTGCTCGCCTTTTCGGGCCTCGACGCCTCGCACAGCGCTGATGGCGGTCCCCTCTTCGGCTCAGGCGATACCTATCTGGTGGGCGGTGAGGCGGCCAACTTTGCCGAAGCGCGTTTGATCGCCAGCCAGGGTCTGGAAGACAGCGGCGTCTTCTTCGTGGCAGCCGAGGTGGACGGTAGCACCTTCATCTTCGCCCAGGAGGGCGACAACGCGGGCACCATCGGGCAGGTGGTCAAGCTCAAGGACGTGGGTCTGGATGAACTTGACGGAAACGGCCATTTCATCGCCGGTGAGGTGGACCTCGACGATGAGGCACTCATGCTGCTGAGCGACGATGACGCCCTGATCATGGAAGGTGAGCAGGAAGATGGCATGGCGGAAATGCCCCAGGAAGCCTCTGCCGGCGACATGGTCGGCATGACGGAGATCATGGCGATGCCCGCCATGGAGGAGATCCATGCGGTGATGTAGCCCAGGCAGCGGGCCATTTCGGTACGGCATTTTCCGGGGTGGCGAGCAGCCCGTAGGAAAGCTGTCATGGCAGTGACATAATGCCGCCCCCCCTTGGGGTAAGCGTGCTGGTGAGGGCATCAATGTCATTGTCTGTGGTTGGATCGCTGGGGCTGTTCGTCCTGGGCTGTGCCATCTGGTCGCCCCGCCGGCGCTGGTCGGCGGGGCTTTTTGCGTTGCTGGGGCTGCTGCTGGCGCTGTTGTCCAGTATCCATCTGGTATCGGACTGGTTTACCGGGCAGGGTATCGACGAGTCGGTGCTCTACCATCTGTCGGTAGGCCTGGCCGGTGCCGGCTTTGCCGAGTACCTGGGAATCATGGGGCTGGCGGTCATCCTGCTGCTGTTGAGCACTCTGTTCGGATGGGGTATGTGGTGGCTGCTGCGTCGTAGCCTCTTGCCGCTCTCGCCCTGGTGGGGGCTGGCCACACCGCTGCTGCTGCTGTCCGCCTGGGGCATTCATCCGGGCAGCCAGGCCCTGATGACGGTGGGGCACCAATATGTGCTGGCTTCGCCGACCGGGGAGCTGCCGGAGGGCTATGTGCAGCCCTCGACCCCGGTGCTGGTCAAGGGCACTGCACGGCCCAAGAACCTGGTGCTGATCTATGCGGAGTCCCTGGAGCGGACCTATTTCGATGAGGAACTCTTCCCGGAGCTGCTGCCGAGGCTGAATGGTCGCCAGCAACAGGGCTTGAACTTCACCGGTATCGACCAGCTGCCTGGGATGGGATGGACGGTCGCCGGTATGGTAGGCAGCCAGTGCGGTGTGCCCCTGGGTCGCTCTCCGGGCTGGACGGGGGAGGGTGCCCGCAGCGAGTTTCTGCCCCTGGCTGTCTGCCTGGGAGATCTGCTCGCCGATGCCGGCTATGTGCTGCACTACATGGGCGGGGCTGAGAGCGACTTTGCCGGCAAGGGAAGCTTCTATCGCACCCACGGCTATTCGCGAATTGAGGGGTTGGAAGAGCTGCGCCAGAGGCTGGATGATCCGGCCGACGTCAATGCCTGGGGGCTCTACGACGATGCTTTACTGCCCATGGTGGCCGAGCGCTTCGATGAGCTCGCTGAGCGCGATGAGCCCTTTGTACTGACGACCTTGACGCTGGATACCCACCACCCGGAGGGCCATGTGTCGGCGTCTTGCCGGGAAATGCCCTATGGCGATGGCAGTAATCCTATCCTGCAGGCGGTGCACTGCAGCGATTGGCTGCTGGACGAGCTGGTCAAGCATATCCTGAACTCGCCCCATGCCGAGGATACCCTGGTGGTGTTGATGTCGGACCATATGGCGATGCGTAACACGGTGAGCGATGTGCTGGATCAACATCCTCGGCGCAACCTGTTCCTGATACTCGGCGCGGATGTTGCGCCTCGCCAGGTGGCACGTCACGGCTCACAGCTGGATATCGCCCCCACCGTGCTGTCGTTGATGGGGTTCGATATTCCGGCCTTGGGGTTGGGCAGGGATCTGCTGGGTGAGGAGGTGAACTTCCATGAGCAGCACCAGGGCTCTCACGATGCCCTGCGGGCGCTCTATCCCAGCCTGGGCAGTCTTTGGGCCTATCCGGACCTGTCTCGCGGCCTGCAGGTCGACTCTCAACAGCAGCAGGTCATGGTCGGTTCACGACGCTTCGATTACCCCGTGTTGTTGCAGGTGGCGCCCGATGGCAAGCGGGTAGTGGGGGTGCTGCAGCAAGGGGGCTTTCGTCAGGCGTTGACGCAGCTGCCTGATGAGACGGGCTTTGTCTGGATCGATGCTTGCCGTCGAAACGCCCTTCTCTCCGGTGGGGCCGGTGCTATCTGCCTGGTGACTCGGGCTGCCGGGGAAGCCCTGGGGTGGCAGCGGCAGCTGACGAGTCATATGACACAGGTGTCCGCGGGAGAGCTCTGGTCGGATGAGTCCGGTGAGCCGTTGCCGGAGGTGAAGGAGCTGTTAAGACGCCTCGAAGCAGGCGGAAGTCTGCAGGAGCATAGCGAGGGTGAGGGTCGCTGGCGGGTCGCCATTGCCAACCCCGGTATGGCGTTTATCCGCTGGCAGGGGATGTCCGGGGCGGCCCAGTTCAGTGCAAGGCAGCGCTGGGAGGAACGGCTTGGCGATGCGGCATTCCCTCCCGAATTCGATCTGGCGGTAGTGGCTGACTCTGCCGTGCCGGCCTTTCGCAGCGCCTGGGTGGCTGCTGCCGTGGTAGGCGAGGGTGTCATCAGCGAACGGCTATCGCCCGGTGACACGGTGGATAGCGTCGCCCGGCTTGCCTTCTGGAGAGAGGGAGTGGGGGCTGTTGACCTGCGTGCTACCGGTGGCTTTTTACCCGAGAACTCGTCGCGCTTCATTCGCCTTGGTGATGAGACCCTGCTGGCACCTGAGCGTGGGCTGGGCGTGGTTGTGCTGGACGCGCAGGGCGAGCAGCTGTTCGGTATGACCTACGATACTTACGCTAGCGAAGCTGAAAGTAATGCCTTGGCGGAGCGGCTGGGCGCGCTTCCGGGGGGGTATACCGTGCTGTTAGCCAGTGGCGATGAGTTCACCCGTGCCATGACGCCCGCGCTCTGGCAGGCGCTCGGCAGGCTGGGCTTTGCCCTCGAGGCGCGATAGGCGTGGTGCCAGCACCTGGCCTGTTGTTCTCTACCCCGGGCGCGCAGCCAGTCCCTGGATCCAGTATGCTGAACTCAGGGTCCGGGTAAGCCGGGCAGGTCTGCTGGCAAAGGAGCGCAACACCATGTCGACACTCACTTTCCAGGGCGCGGTGAAGGAAGTCACCGGCTCTCGCTACCTGATCGAGGTAGACGGCGACGGCAGCCCCAAGAAACTGCTGCTGGAGTGCGGGCTCCACCAGGGCGGCAGCGATGCCGATGAAGCCAACGCCAAGCCCTTCGGCAGGCTGGCCCGGGAGCTGGATGCGGTGGTGCTCTCTCATGGCCACCTGGACCATGCCGGCCTGCTCCCCAAGCTGGTGCGTGAGGGCTACAGCGGCCCGATCCACTGCACCCGGGGTACCCGGGACCTCCTGGAGATCATGCTCCAGGACGCCGCCTTTATCATGGCCAAGGACGTGGAGTGGGAGAACAAGTGGCGCAAGCGCCAAGACAAGCCGCTGATCGAGCCGCTCTACGAGCTCGAAGACGTGGAGCGCACCCTGTCGCTCTGCGAGTCCCATCCCTACGGCCAGCCGGTGGACCTGCCCGGCGGTGTTCGCCTGGTGTTCCGGGATGCTGGCCATATTCTCGGCTCCGCCATCGTGGAGCTGACGATCCCCTCCGGTGGGCAGGAGAAGCGGCTGGTCTTCTCCGGCGACCTGGGCAACCCCAGCTCGGTGTTGATGAAGGACCCCGAGAAGCTCTACGAGGCCGACCTGGTGCTGATGGAGAGCACCTACGGCGATCGTGACCATCGCCCGCTGGACGAGACCCTGGAGGAGTTCGCCCGGGTGCTGGAGGAGGCCCATGAGGCGGGGGGCAACGTGCTGATTCCCTCCTTTGCGGTGGGGCGCAGCCAGGAGATCCTCTATCACCTGAGCGTGCTCTACCACGAGGGGCGCCTGCGCCAGCAGATGGTGTTCCTCGACAGCCCCATGGCGATCAAGGTCACCGAGCTCTACCACCGGGCGCGCAAGGCGCTGGATGCCGAGGACCTCAAGGTGCTCAATATCGCCGCCAGCGGCGACACCAGCCAGTACCTGCCGATCCTGCGCATGACCCGTAGCGTGGAGGAGTCCATGGCCATCAACCGCATCCACGGGGGGGCCATCATCATCGCCGGTGCCGGCATGTGCACCGGTGGGCGCATCATCCACCACTTCCGCTACAACCTGGAGAAGCCCAATACCCGCCTGGTGATCGTCGGTTTCCAGGCCGCCGGCACCCTGGGCCGGCAGATCGTCGACGGCGCCGAGCGGGTGCGGGTGCTGGGCCACGACCTGGCGGTCAAGGCGAAGGTGCACACCATCGGCGGCTTCTCGGCCCACGCCGGCCAGACCGACATGATCGGCTGGGCCGGGGCCTTCCGCAACGCGCCCCGCTTCTACCTGGTGCACGGCGAGCCCGAGACCCAGGAGGCCTTCCAGGCCGCCCTGGCCGAGAGCGGCATCGAGGCCGAGATTCCCTCCTACGGCGACCGCATCGAGCTGTAGGCCCGTCCCGGCAGGCGCGCCCTCTTGTTGCCGGTGGTCGGACCCCGGTGCCAATCTACTCGCCGGCCGCCTCGAGCAGGGCGGCCGCCTCCTCATGCTCCCCCTCCCGGGCCAGGTGCAGCGGGGTGGTGCCGTCATCGGCGCTGTGGTTGGCATCCGCCCCGTGGTCCAGCAGCAGCGCCACCAGCGCTGGGTGGCCGTTGCGAGCGGCCCAGGTCAGGCTCGACCAGCCGGCCTCGCTCTCTACCGCATCGATTCGGGCGCCGTGCTCCAGCAGCGCTCGGCTGGTCGCCTCCCTGCCGTTGACCACGGCGACCATGAGGGCCGTATAGCCTGCCTCGTCGCGATGCTCGGGGTCCGCGCCGCGCGCCAGCAGCGTCTCGAGCAGGTCGAGGTGGCCGCCCGCGGCGGCCTTCATCAGCGCCGTCCAGCCGCAGCCGTCGCTCTCGTCCACGGCGGTGCCGCGGTCCAGCATGGCGATGACCGTCTCGAACTCGCCGCGCTCGGCGGCCAGGGTCAGCGGGGTGCGCCCGAGGGCGTCGAGGGGCGGTGTGGATGGCGCCATCAGCCGCGGCGTCATCACGATGGCGGCCACCACCAGCAGCGGCAGCAGCAGGCCGGTCAGCAGGGGGTAGCGGCGATAGGGGAGGGTGAGCCAGTGCCAGATCGTCGACATCAGAAGTGACCCTGAAATGGTGTGGGAAGTCGGGCCATGATGAGGGCTCAAGGGCCCGGGGAGAGTGCGGCATCTTGTCCCGGGCTGTCGCCTTGGAGGCCTTTCTTGATGCAGGTCAAGGTGCGACCTGGTGTCTCATGCAAAAGCTGACGCTATGGACTAGGCTTCCTCGAATATGATAAAGGTTATTAGGATATAGGGTTCGGTTATCAAAAATAGAGACGCCGGACGCCCGGGCAACCACACGCTTATCCGACAACCCGCAAAAGGTGAACCCATGAGCTTCAAGACAACCCTGACCCTGGCCGCTGCGGCCACCGCCATCGGCCTCTCCGGTGCTGCCCTCGCCGACAGCCATGGCCACGACGACTATGCCGACAAGGCACTGTTTATCGTGACCAGCGACTCCCTGCAGACCCAGGGAATGGCCATGATCCTGGCCAACGCCATGCGTGAGCAGGGCACCACCCCGCATATCCTGCTCTGCGACGCCGCCGGCGAGCTGGGCGTGGAGGGCTACGAGAGCGAGACCGAGCTGGGCCCGCGGGGCGTCAAGCCTGAAGGCCTCATGCAGATGATGATGGGCGAGGGCGCCAGCGTGGACGTCTGCGCCATCTACCTGCCCAACACCGAGTACGGTGAGGATGACCTGCGCGAGGGCGTGGGCGTAGCCGCGCCGGGCCACATCGCCGAGATGATGCGCGACCCCAATATCCCGACCTTCAGCTTCTGAATTCACCGACACTCGAGGTAGCACCATGAAGAGCAACGTGGGCGGCATCGACAAGATTGCCCGTATCGTGGTTGGCGCTCTGCTGATCCTGCTGGCGCTGACCGGCGCCATCGGCGCCTGGGGCTGGATCGGCGTGCTGCCGCTGGCCACCGGCCTGTTCAACTTCTGCCCGGCCTACAGCCTGTTCGGCATCAACACCTGCAAGCTGAAGAAGTAGCCCCACAGGCACTTCCCTGGCTCGACGCTTCCTTTCACCCCTGGTCCTGGGCCGGGGGTTTTTCTTTTCTGTCAGAAAGTTGCAGCGGCTATCGTGGCCATGGCGAGGACATGGGGCGTGATGCGCCCTCTCATATAGCTAAAAAGACTATGTTTAGAACTTGCTTTCGTCTATCCTGATCCCAACAGTCAGCGATTCACCATGACGGAGGTTTCAGCCATGTCCCGGCCCATCGTGACCCATTTCTTCGACGAGCCCACCAACACCTTCAGCTATGTGGTGCAGGATCCCGATAGCCGTGCCTGTGCCATTCTCGACTCGGTGCTCGATTTCGACTATGCCGCCGGCCGCACCGACACCCGTTCGGCCGACGAGATCATCGCCTTCGTGCGCGACAATGGCCTGGAAGTGGTCTGGATCCTCGAGACCCATGTCCACGCCGACCACCTCTCGGCGGCTCCCTACCTGCACGAAGCGCTGGGGGGCAAGACCGGCATCGGTGCCAATATCACCGTGGTCCAGGATGTCTTCGGCAAGGCCTTCAATGCCGGCACCGAGTTCGCCCGGGACGGCAGCCAGTTCGACCGCCTCTTCGAGGAGGGCGACACCTTTGCCATCGGCAACCTGGAAGGGCGGGTGCTGCACACCCCAGGCCACACCCCGGCCTGCCTGACCTATGTGATCGGCGATGCCGCCTTCGTCGGCGACACCCTCTTCATGCCCGACTACGGCACCGCCCGCTGTGACTTCCCCGGCGGCGATGCCCGCACCCTCTTCCGCTCCATCCAGAAGGTGCTGGCCCTGCCGGGAGAGACCCGCATCTTCCTGTGCCACGACTACAAGGCGCCGGACCGCGACGAGTACCAGCACGAGACCACGGTGGCGGAGCAGCGCGCCCATAACGTGCACGTGCACGAGGGCATCAGCGAGGAGGAGTTCGTGAGGATGCGCACCGAGCGCGATGCGACCCTCGACATGCCGAAGCTGATCCTGCCCTCGGTGCAGGTCAATATGCGCGCCGGCGAGATGCCGCCCGCCGAGGACAACGGCCAGGTCTATCTCAAGGTCCCCATCAACAAGTTCTGATTTCACGCGATTTACAGGAGGCAGGCGCCATGCATATCCATCAGCTGGAACCCGACTTTGCCATTGCCGACGCCGTCTTGCCGGCGGATCTGGACGAAGTGGCGCGCCGCGGCTTTCGCGCGGTGATCTGCAACCGTCGCCCCGGCGAGGCCGAGGATCACCCGGACGATCGCGCCCTGAGTGCCCGCGCCGCCGAGCTGGGCCTCGAGTGGCGCTGCATCCCGGTTACTCCGGGCGAGTACGGCGAGGCGGATATCGAGGCCTTCGGCCAGGCGCTGGACAGCCTGCCCTCCCCGGTACTGGCCTTCTGCCGCAGCGGCAAGCGCGCCGTGCATCTCTGGGCCCACGCGCGCAGCCAGGGCGAGAGCTGTGATATCCCGGCGCTGCTGGCCGCGGCCCGCGCCGCGGGGCACGACCTTGAAGAGCGCCGTCCGCTGCTGGAAGCGGCCGCCGGGCAGCGCTGAGCCATGAACCCGAAGCGCTATCTGCCCATCCTGCAGTGGCTGCCCGGCTATGGGCGGGCCACCCTGGGCAGCGACCTGCTGGCGGCGGTGATCGTCACCATCATGCTGATCCCGCAGTCGCTGGCCTACGCCATGCTGGCCGGCCTGCCTCCCGAGGTGGGCCTCTATGCCAGCATCGCGCCGCTGGTGGTCTATGCCGTCTTCGGCACCAGCCGCACCCTGGCAGTGGGGCCGGTGGCGGTGGTGTCGCTGATGACGGCGGCCGCGGTCGGCCAGATCGCTCCCCAGGGGAGCCCCGAGTACCTGGGGGCGGCCCTGGTGCTGGCGCTGATGTCGGGGCTGATCCTGACGCTGATGGGTATCGCCAGGCTCGGCTTTCTGGCCAACTTCCTGAGCCACCCGGTGATCTCCGGCTTTATTACCGCCTCGGGCCTGATCATCGCGGCCAGTCAGCTCAAGCATGTGATCGGCGTCGAGGCGAGCGGCCATAACCTGCTGGACCTGTTGCTCAGCCTGGGGGCCAACCTGGGCAGCGTGAACCTGCCGACCCTGCTGATCGGCGTCGGCGTGCTGGCCTTTCTGTATGCCGCGAGGCGCTGGCTCAAGCCTTCGCTGCTGCGCCTGGGCGTGCCGGGGCGGCCGGCGGACATGCTCACCAAGGCGGCGCCCATCCTCGCCGTGGCGGTGACCACCCTGGCCGCCTGGGGGCTCGGGCTCGACGAGCGCGGCGTGGCCGTGGTCGGCAGCGTGCCCGCGGGCCTGCCGCCCCTGACCTTGCCCGGCTTCGACAGCGGGCTCTGGAGCCAGCTCTTCGTGGCGGCGCTGCTGATCAGCATCGTGGGCTTCGTGGAGTCGGTATCGGTGGGGCAGACCCTGGCCGCCAAGCGGCGCCAGCGCATCGACCCCGACCAGGAGCTGGTGGGGCTCGGCACCTCCAATATCGCGGCTTCCTTCACCGGCGGCATGCCGGTGACCGGCGGTTTCTCGCGCTCGGTGGTGAACTTCGATGCGGGCGCCGAGACCCCGGCCGCCGGTGCCTTCACCGCCGTCGGTATCATGGCGGCGGCGCTGCTGCTCACCCCCCTGATCGCCTACCTGCCCATCGCCACCCTGGCGGCGACCATCATCGTGGCGGTGCTCTCCCTGGTGGACCTGGCGGCGATCCGGCGCACCTGGTCCTATTCCCGCAGCGACTTCGCCGCCATGCTGGCGACCATCGTGGTGACCCTGGGGCACGGCGTCGAGAGCGGTATCATGGTCGGTGTCGGCCTCTCCCTGGCGCTGCACCTCTACCGCACCAGCCGGCCGCATAGCGCCGTGGTGGGGCGGGTACCGGGCACCGAGCACTTTCGCAACGTCCAGCGCCACGCGGTGGAGACCGATGAGCGGCTGGTGATCCTGCGGGTCGACGAGAGCCTCTACTTCGCCAACGCCCGCTACCTGGAGGACACCGTGATGGCGCTGGCGACGCGTCAGCCCGGCCTCGAGCACATCGTGCTGGCCTGCCAGGCGGTCAACGTCATCGACGCCTCGGCGCTGGAGAGCCTGGAGGCGATCAACGCCCGGCTCAGGGACTCCGGCGTCTGCCTGCACCTGGCCGAGGTCAAGGGCCCGGTGATGGACCGACTGGAGCACACCGAGTTCTGTCACGAGATGACCGGCAAGGTCTACCTGAGCACCTATGACGCCTGGCGAGAGCTGCGCGGCGAGAGCGAGGCCCCGCTGTCCCGGCCCTGTGGCGCCCTGCGGGCCACCTGAAGGTCCCTGATCAACAACCCTGAACGCAAAGGAGCAAGAAAAACGTGGACTGGAGCGCATCCCTGTCTGGGCTGGCCGGCGGTATCCTGATCGGCCTGTCCGCCACCTGGCTGATGGCCACCCTGGGCCGCATCGCCGGCATCAGCGGCATCGTCGGCAGCCTTGTCACCGCTCGACCCAAGGGCGACAGCGCCTGGCGGCTCACCTTCCTGCTGGGACTGATCAGCGGCCCCATCCTGCTGATGCTGCTCGGCGGGGGGCTGGGCAACGTTGCCGGTGCTCCCGGCGAGGTGATCGGCGCCCCCGCCGGCGGTGTGGCGGTCATGCTCGTCGCCGGCCTGCTGGTGGGCGTGGGCACCGGCATCGGCAGCGGCTGCACCAGCGGTCACGGCGTCTGCGGTCTCTCGAGGCTGTCGCCGCGCTCCCTGGTGGCGACCCTGACCTTTCTGGTGGCGGCGATCATTACCGTCTATGTGGTTCGGCATCTGATCGGAGGTGGCGCATGAAGGCCTCGACCCTGAAACCAGTGATGGGCTATATCGCCGGCCTGCTGTTCGGCCTGGGGGTCGGCGTCTCCGGCATGACCGATCCGGCCCGGGTGCTGGGCTTCCTGGACCTCTTCGGCGCCTGGGACCCGACCCTGATGTTCGTGCTTGGCGGGGCCGTGGTCACCAACTTCATCGGCTACCGCCTCGCCTTCAAGCGCACGGCCCCGGTCTATGGCGAGGCCTTCCAGCTGCCTACCCGCCAGGATCTCGATGGCCGCCTGATCGGCGGTGCCGCCCTGTTCGGCATCGGCTGGGGGCTCTCCGGCTACTGCCCGGGCCCGGCCCTGGCCTCCATCGGCGGGCTGACCGCACCGCTGGCCGCCATGCTGGTGGCGATGGTCGCCGGCTGGTTCCTGGCCAGGGCAATACCCGCCAGGGGGTAAGCCTTCCTTGAGCGCGGGCCATCACGGTCCGCCCCTAAAGCGTCCCCGCCGTGGAAACGGCGGGGACGCTTGCGTTTGTGCCGGATACCATGATCTGGGACAAGCTCACCGGCGGTTGGCTTGGACTCTGGTCGTAGGTTAACGACGGCTTAATTCACGGGTGCCACGATGCGCCCCAAGACGAGGATTCCATCTCATGCACGTACTGCTGATCGAGGATGACGCCCTGGTAGCCTCCGGGATCCAGGCCGGCCTGACCGTCCACGACTTCGTGGTCGACCACGTGATGACCATGGCCGAGGCGCGTAGCGCCCTCGAGGCGGTGGCCAGCGACGTGGTGATTCTCGACCGTGGCCTGCCCGACGGCGATGGCCTCGACCTGCTCGAGGAGTGGCGTGCTACCGGCGTGACCACACCGGTGCTGGTACTGACCGCCCGGGACAGCGTGCAGGACCGCGTGTCGGGCCTGCAGGGTGGAGCGGACGACTACCTGATCAAGCCCTTCGATCTCGATGAGCTGGTAGCGCGGCTGCAGGCGCTGCTGCGCCGGGCCGCGGGCCGCTCGCGATCGCTGATCGAGCATGGCGCCCTCTGCCTCGACCCGGTGGCCCGTGAGGTCACCCTGGATGGACGGCCGGTCGCGCTGTCGCGTCGCGAGCTGGTGCTGCTGGAGACCTTCCTGCAGTCGCCCCGCAGCGTGCTCTCCGCCGACCAGCTCAAGGACAGCCTCTACGGGATGAACGACGAGGTGGAGAGCAACGCCCTCAACGTCCACATCCACCACCTGCGCCGCAAGCTCGGCAGCCAGGTGATCGAGACGGTGCGGGGGCTTGGCTATCGGCTGGGTAAACCCTCGGCGGCAGCGCCGCCGGGGGAGGGGGGCAGCTCATGAGTCTGCGCACCCGACTGCTGCTGACCCTGGGGCTGACGCTTGCCCTGCTGTGGGGGCTGGCGGCGGCCTGGCTGATGCGCGACCTCGAGGAGCAGTTCGTGGCCACCCTGGACCAGCGCCTGGCCCAGTCGGCGCGGATGGTGGCGGGGCTGATGGCCCAGCTCCCCGAGGAGGTGTGGCTCGAGGCGGACCGCCGGGCGCTGTCGATTCCGCCCATCGAGGGGCTGGCCTGCCAGGTGCACTCGCCCCGGGGCGAGATCATGGCTCGCACCCATACCGACCTGGAGACCATCCTGGCCCCGGGGGAGCGGGGCCATGCCTTTCGTGAGGAGGGCGGGGTGACCTGGCGGGTCTTCACCTATGAGCGGGGCGGGCTGACCATCACCACCGCCGACCGCATGGATGAGCGCGACCAGCTGCTGGCCGACGTCTTCAAGGTGGCGGTGGTGCCCTTCGCCGTGGCGCTGCTGGGCAGCATGGCGGCGCTCTGGCTGGGCGTGGTGCGCGGCCTGGCGCCGCTCTCCCGGCTGCGTCAGTCCCTGGCGCGGCGCCATCCGGATGCCCTGGCGCCGGTGGCGACCTACGGGGTGCCGGTGGAGCTCAGGCCGCTGATCGAGACGCTCAACGGCCTGCTGGCGCGGATCCAGCAGGCGATCGTCCGCGAGCAGCGCTTCACCAACGATGCCGCCCACGAGCTCAAGACACCGCTGACCGCCATCAAGACCCATCTGCAGGTCGCCGGCCGGGTGGAGGGGGAGGCGGCCCGCGACTCCCTGGCCCATGCCGAGGAGGGGGTGGGGCGCCTGTCACGAATCCTCGACCAGCTGCTGATGCTGGCCCGGGTCGAGGGGCGGGTGGCCTTCGAGGATGGCGAGCGCACCCGGGTGGCCGATGTGGTGGAGCTGGCGCTGCGCGATACCGGCGCCGACCCGCAGCGCTTCGAGCTGCCCGAGCGCTGGCCCGAGGCGGAGCTGGCGCTGCCCCGTGAGCTGGCGGTGACCGCCCTGCGCAACCTGGTGGACAACGCCCTGCGTCACGGCGGTGGGGCTTCGCGGGTCACCCTGCAGGGGGAGCTGGACAGCGCCGCCGGCGAGTTCACCTTCCGAGTGCGCGACCGCGGTCCCGGCGTCGACGAGAAGGCGCTCGAACAGATGTCCCGCCGCTTCTGGCGGGCCAGCAAGCAGCAGGGCAGCGGGCTGGGGCTGGCCATCGTGGTGGCCATCGCCGAGCGCTTCGCTGGCCGACTGGCGTATGTCCGTCCCGAGGGAGACGGACTGGAAGCCCGCCTGACCTTTCCGGTCACGACGGGTCGATAAACCCCCGCAAGGGGCCGATGACAAGATGAGGGGAACCGCTATGTCCTACCAGAGGAGCATGGGGACCAGCAAGAGAATCACGGGCGGGCTCGGCCTGCTGCTGGGCATCGGCCTGGCCGCCGGTCAGGCCGTGGCGCTGGAAGGCGACGCCGAGCGCGGCCAGGCGGCGGCAGGGGTCTGCATGGCCTGCCACCAGGCCGACGGCAGCGGCATGAACGTGCCCGGCGGCGAATCCTGGCCGCGCCTGGCGGGCATGAACGCCGACTATATCGCCAAGCAGCTGCACGACTTCAAGGAGGGGCGTCGCCAGAACGCCAGCATGCTGCCCTTCGCCAACATGCTCGACGATCAGCAGATCGCCGACGTGGCGGTCTACTACAGCCAGATGCCGGTGACCGAGGCCCAGGGCGGCGACGTCGAGGATGAGCTGCTGGCCCGCGGCGAGCAGCTGGCCCTGCGCGGCGACTGGGACAACTACATCGTCTCCTGCAAGAGCTGTCACGGCCCCCGCAATGAAGGCGTCGGCAGCGACTTCCCGGGTATCGCCAGCCAGCACGCCGGCTATATCGAGAGCCAGCTGCGGGCCTGGCAGGCCGACGAGCGCAGCAATGATCCCCAGAACCTGATGGGGGCCGTGGCCAAGCGCATGAGCGACGAGGACATTCGCGCCGTATCCGCCTGGCTGGCCAGCCAGTCCGTGGCGTCCGAATAAGGGGGAGCAGAACATGAACCATTTCAGGACAAACCTGGGCAGGACCACTCTGGCCGTGGCTGGCGCCACCGCGCTGGCCGGCATCGGCCTGGCCGCCGCCGAGTCCCTTCCGTCCGCGGTACAGACCCTGGTGGAGTTGGGCTATCCGGCCCCCCAGGAGGGCGAGCTGGTCCATATTCCGCCCACCATGGCGGATCTCGAGGCCTCCGACCTGCATCCGGAGACCAAGGCGGTCATCCGTCGCGGCTATGACCTCTTCACCAACACCCAGCAGCTGCGCGGCGAGAACGTCTTCAACGACATGAACTGCTCCAGCTGCCACCTCGGCGAGGGCCGCCAGCCCTTCAGCGCTCCGGTGTGGGCCGCCGCGGTGACCCTGCCCAACTACCGCGGCAAGAATGATCACGTCAACAATCTGGAGGAGCGCATCGCCGGCTGCTTCGCCTACTCCATGAACGGCGTGCCGCCGGAGTATGGCAGCGACGACATGCTGGCGCTCACCGCCTACCATCAGTGGCTGGCCAAGGGCGCGCCCATGTACCCCGACCAGCCGATCTACGGCCGCGGTTTCCCGGCGCCGGATCGTCCCGACGAGCTGAGCTACGAGAATGGCGAGGCGCTCTACGTGGAGAACTGCGCCATCTGCCACAGCGAGGACGGCTCAGGCCTCTACCAGGACGGCGAGTATGTCTTCCCGGCGCCCTGGGGGGATGGCTCCAACAACTGGGGTGCGGGCATCGTGCGGATTCACACGGCGGCCGGCTTCATCAAGAACAACATGCCGCTGGGCCAGCCGCTGTCGCTCTCCGATCAGGAGGCCTGGGACATCGCCTACTACATGAGCAGCCAGGAGCGCCCCCAGGATCCGCGCTATACCGGTGACGTGGCCGAGACCCTGGAGCGCTTCGGCCCCAGCTTCCACCGTCACTCGCTCTATGGCCAGGAGGGACCCAACGGCGAGATCCTCGCCGATCACGCCAACTGGGGCGAGAAGGGCGACGACATCAAGCCGTGGAACATCGGCGTGCCGCGCTTCGAGGAGCTGAAGGCCCAGATGGAGGAGTAACAAGGGCGCCGCTTGTTGCGCGCTCAGGCTAAAACGCCCCGCCCGGTCAGTTCACAGCCGGGCGGGGCGTTTTTTCGTTGCCTGTCGGGTGGCGGTCAGGGCGCCTCGCCGCCCATGATCTCGACCATGCGCGCAGCGCTCGGCACGCCCTGGGCGCGGTCGACCCGCTCACCGTCCCGATAGAGGGTGGTGGGCGTGGCCATCAGGCCCAGCTCATCGAAGAGCTGGTTGTTGGCGTAGACCTGCTCCTCGATCTCCCGGGGCTGTGCCGCCGCGGCGATCTCCTCTCCGCTGCTGCTGTGGGCGTGCAGGGCCGCCGCCGGGTCGTCGGCGCCCAGCAGGGTGGCCGCTTTGGCGGGGCTGTTGGAGGCGAGGATGCCGATCATGATATGGCGCAGCTGCACCTCGCCGGCTTCCACCCAGGGGCGGGCCTCCTCCCAGAACTGGCGGCAGTAGGGGCAGTTGGCGTCGGTGAAGGTGTAGACCACCCGCGGCGCCTCGGCGTCGCCGTCGAGGATCCAGTGACTCTGCTCCAGCCGCTCCCACACCTCGGCGAACTGGGCGGCGCGCACGTGTTCGTCCAGGGCGGCATCGGAGAGGTCGTTGCCCTCGGCGTCCACCAGGGTGCCGACGATGGCGTGCTCGCCGTCCGGCGTCAGGTAGATGGCCACCTCGCCGGTGGCGTAGCTGGCGGCGTAGCCGGTGAGCCCGCCCGGGGCCTCGAACTCGGCGTGGATCTGCAGCCCCTGGTCGCTGAGGGCCTGGACCGGCGCCGGCCAGCGGTCGTCGGCCTGAGCCGGGGCAGTGAGGGCCAGCGCCAGGGCGCCGGCGGGAAGCAGGAGGTGCGGTGTCATCGGGGCGTATCTCTCGCAGTCGGTCGTAAGGTCTCGGCAGGGCTGCTGCTCAGCGCAGGCGCTCAAGCCCGCGGTTGAGGGTGGCGCGGGAGAGCTCGCCGAAGTGGGTATCCACCAGGCGGCCCTCGGCGTCGTAGTAGAGGGTGGTTGGCATCGCCATGGCGCCGGTAGCATCGCCCAGGGCGTTGCGGGCGTCGAGCAGCACGTTCTCCAGGGTCAGGGACTCATGGTCGAGGAAACGGTTCACCAGGGAGACATCCTCGCCCTGGTTGACGAAGACGAAGGTGATGTCCGTCTCCTCCTGCTGGGCCTGCTCGAAGACCGGCATCTCGCGGCGGCAGGGGGGGCACCAGGTGGCCCAGAGGTTGACCACCATGGGCTTGGCCTCGCGTTCGGCCAGGCTCGGCAGGTCGATGGGCTCGCCCTCCAGGGTGGCAAGCGCCGTGTTCGGCATGGGGCGGCTCTGGCTCTCCAGTAGCAGCAGGGGGCCGGCGGTGAGTCCCCAGATGAAGGCGCCGGCCAGCAGGGCGCCACTCAGGGCGGCGCGCTGCTGCGGTGCCTTCCAGAGCCGCCACAGGGCGTAGCCGACGCCTACGATCAGGCCGCCCAGGGGGTCGAAGCCGCCATCGCGAATGTCCAGCATGGCGAGTGCGCCGTCATAGCTGCCCCAGTAGCGCGCCACGAAGAGCAGGCGGGCACCGATCAGCGCCACGAACAGCAGGCTGAAGAGGGTGTCGGCGGTGGGGGTGCGGTGGCGCCGGCCGATCAGGGCGCCGGCCAGCAGGGCGATGGAGAAGGCCAGCACCAGCAGCAGCTGGCCGATGGAGAGGCCGAGCGGGCCGATGGCGATGCTCTGATTGAGTCCGTGCATGAAAGCGCTCCGTGTCAGGGTGGCCGGTGGCGGTAGAGCCCGTGCGAGAGTGGCAGCCAGGGATTAGCGGGGTATTATCGCGCACCGGGGGGCGCCATGCTGAGGCGTTATGTCGCAAGCGCGTCGCCCCGCCCGGTCTTGGGCTACCCTGCTAGGAGCCTGTCGGACTTAACGCTGATCTGCTACGAACCCCGGGCTTTCGGCCAATTTCATTCGATCTGATTCGTTAAATAGCGCGCTATTCGCCTCACCAGATCGATAAACTTGTCTCGAAATCCGTGTTCCTCGCGACGATCGGTCAAATCCGACAGGCTCCTAGCGTTCCATTCTCTGCTCAGGAGTTCTCGTCATGCCCCGCCCCCTCTCGCACGCCTTCACGACCGGCCTCGTCGGCCTCGCCTTGACCCTGGCCGGCCAGGTGGCCCTGGCGGAGGCGCCAGCGCGCACCGACCTCCTGCAGATCGAGGAGGCCCTGGTGCGTGCCGTGCCGCCGGTCTCCACCACCACGGCGGCCTTCATGGTGCTGCACAACCCGGGCGAGCGCGACCTGGCCGTGGTCGATGCCAGTTCGCCGGCGGCCGAGGTCACCGAGCTGCACAACCATGTGGACGTCGATGGCGTCATGCAGATGCGACAAGTGCCCGAGATCGCCGTGCCCGCCGGCGGCAGCACCGAGCTGGCCCCGGGCGGCCTGCATCTGATGCTGATCGACCTGGTGGCGCCCCTCGAGGAGGGCGAGGAGGTGGAGATCACCCTGGTGCTGGAAAGCGACGAGACCCTCACCTTCAACGCTCCCGTCAAGCGCATCGAGGTGATGGGCGGCAGCGACCACGGCCATGGCGGGCATCACCATCATTAACTCTCCTCCCTGAGGAGGCAGTGAGCGTCACGCTGGGCGCCGGAGGCCGCATTGGTTACAATGCGTCAACGATCCTCGTTAGCCGGCCCGGAACCCAGCCATGCACTGCCCCTTCTGCGGAACCCATGACACCAAGGTCACCGACTCGCGGCTGGTCGCCGAAGGCGACCAGGTGAGGCGCCGCCGCCAGTGCGTGGCCTGCGGCGAGCGATTCACCACTTACGAGACCGCCGAGCTGGTGATGCCTCGCGTCATCAAGGGCGATGGCTCCCGCGAGTCCTTCGACGAGCAGAAGCTGCGCGCCGGCATGCTGCGCGCCCTGGAGAAGCGGCCCGTCAGTGCCGAGGCCATCGAGGCCTCGGTACAGCGGATTCGTCAGACCCTGCGCGCCCGGGGCGAGCGGGAGATTCACGCTCGGGTCATCGGCGAGGAGGTCATGCAGGCCCTGAAGCGCCTCGACCAGGTTGCCTACATCCGCTTCGCCTCGGTCTATCGCCGCTTCCAGGATCTCGACGAGTTCCGCGCCGAGATCGATCGCCTGGCTCAGGAGCCCGCTCAGTGCCCCGACGAGCCGCGGGGCTAGGCGTCGCTCCTGGTCCGGCTTCTTCCATTTCTCTCCAAGGCAAGGACTCCCATGGCCAAGCAGCCCCCTCACGCCTGGATGGCCCGGGCTCTGGAGCTGGCCCGTCGCGGCCTCTATACCACCGACCCCAACCCCCGCGTCGGCTGCGTGCTGGTCAAGAACGAGCGGCTGGTCGGCGAGGGCTTCCATGAGCGCGCCGGCGAGCCCCACGCCGAGGTCCATGCCCTGCGCGCCGCCGGTCCGGCCGCCCGGGGCGCCACCGCCTACGTGACCCTGGAGCCCTGCTCCCACCACGGCCGCACCGGCCCTTGTGCCCTGGCGCTGATTGAGGCCGGGGTAGCGAAGGTAGTGATCGCCATGGCCGACCCCAATCCGGCGGTGGCCGGCCGCGGCATTGCCCTGCTGCGCCAGGCCGGCATCGAGGTGGAGGTGGGCGTGCTCGAGGAGCAGGCCCGGTCGGTCAACCCCGGCTTTATCATGCGCATGGACCACGGGCGCCCCTTGGTGCGCCTCAAGATGGCCATGAGCCTCGACGGGCGCACCGCCATGCGCTCCGGTGAGTCCCAGTGGATCACCGGTCCCGAGGCCCGCCGGGAGGTGCAGCGGCTGCGCGCTCGCTCCAGCGTGGTGCTGACCGGGGTGGACTCGGTGATCTTCGATAACTCCCGGCTCACCGTGCGCCCGGAGCAGGCCGAGCTCGAGGGCGTCGAGCTGATTCCCGGTCGCCAGCCGCTGCGGGTGGTGGTGGATACCCGGCTGCGCCTGCCCGAGGCCGCCGCCTGCCTTACCGAGCCCGGCCGTACCCTGGTGGCTACCGTCGAGGGACATGAGCCCGAGCGGCGCGCCCGCCTGGAGGCCGCCGGCGCCGAGGTGGTGGCCTTTCACGCCGATGCCGGTGGCCGCGTCGACCTGCACGCCCTGCTGCGCTACCTGGCCGACGTGGAGCAGGCCAACGAGGTGCTGCTGGAGACCGGTGCGACGCTGGCCGGCGCCGTGCTCGACGCCGGCCTGGTGGACGAGATGCAGCTCTTCGTGGCGCCGACCCTGCTCGGCGGCGAGGCTCGGCCGCTCTTCCAGCTCGCCGGCATCGAGACCATGGCCCAGCAGCGCGGCCTCGAGATTCTCGACATTCGCGCCGTGGGCCGCGACTGGCGCATCACCGCCCGGCCCGAGCGCCGCACGCTGCCCGCGCGATAAGGGAGGGGCTCTTTACTGGCGCCCGACGCCGCGCCAAGGCTCTTTACTGGCGCCCGACGCCGCGCCAAGGCTCTTTACTGGCGCCCGACGCCGCGCCAAGGTACTCTGACGCCGTTTCGAGGCGCCTAGACGCCTGCGGACGACATCAGTGTCGGCGCAGGGTGACAGCGCCACGCTGAATTTCTGGAGATCTCATGGCGAACTCAACTGCCGGCGGCCTGGCTCCCATCGAGGAGCTGATCGAGGATATCCGCCAGGGCAAGATGGTGATCCTCATGGACGACGAGGATCGCGAGAACGAAGGCGACATCATCATGGCCGCCGAGAGGGTGCAGGCCGAGCACATCAATTTCATGGCGCGCCACGCCCGGGGGCTGATCTGCCTGCCGATGACCCGCGAGCGCTGCCAGCGCCTGCAGCTGCCGCTGATGGTCAGCGACAACGGCTCGGGCTTCGGCACCAAGTTCACTCTTTCCATCGAAGCCGCCGAGGGGGTCACCACCGGCATCTCCGCTGCCGATCGCGCCCGCACCGTGCAGGCCGCGGTGGCCCGGGACGCCAGGGCCGAGGATATCGTTCAGCCCGGCCATATCTTCCCGCTGATGGCCGAGCCCGGCGGCGTGTTGCGTCGCGCCGGCCACACCGAGGCGGCCTGCGACCTCGCTGCCCTGGCCGGCCTCGACCCCAGCGGCGTGATCTGCGAGATCATGAACGACGACGGCAGCATGGCGCGCCGCCCGGAGCTCGAGCGCTTCGCCGCCGAGCACGGACTCAAGATGGGTACCATCGCGGACCTGATCCACTATCGCATCCACAACGAGCACACCGTGGAGCACGTGGAGGCCATGCCGGTGCGGACCGGCTTCGGCGAACTGACCCTGCACGTCTTCCGCGACAGCATTCAGGGCGCCCACCATCTGGCGCTGGTCAAGGGGCGTCCCAGCCCCGAGACCGCGACCACGGTGCGGGTGCACCTGGCCGACGCCATGCGTGACCTGCTCTGCCTGCAGAAGGGGGAGAGCGCCCAGTGGCCCTCCCATCAAGCCATTGCCGAGGTGGCCCGGGCCGAGCACGGCGTCTTCGTCCTGCTCGACGATGGCCGCCCGCGCCAGGACCTGCGCGACTACCTGGACACCTTCCTGGAGCGCCGGCGCGCCCCGCGCACCAGCGCCTCGGACGGGGCCGGCAACTACCTGACCATCGGCACCGGTTCCCAGATCCTGCGCCATCTCGGCGTGGGCAAGATGCGCCTGCTCAGCTCACCCTGGAAGTTCTCGGCGCTCTCCGGCTTCGATCTCGAGGTGGTGGAACGGCTGAGCCCGGAAGACATCGAGGCCACTCATGGTGCCGCCGGCGGCGCCGAGGCCAGCGGCGACTGACGCCGCCTCGACCCTTGCGGCGGGCGCATGGTGAACGGCGCCCGCCGGTTCTTATCAGGCAGGTTTTCAGGAACGACTTTCAGGAACAGCGATATGCAACCCATTTCTCAAGTGGAAGGCAGCTTCATCGACGTGGACGGCCGCTATGTGATCGTGGTGGGCCGTTTCAACCATCACGTGGTGGATAGCCTCGTCGAGGGGGCGGTAGATAGCCTGGTGCGCCACGGCGTGGCCAGCGAGAGCATCGACATCGTCCACGTGCCGGGCGCCTGGGAGCTGCCCCTGGCGGTCAAGCAGGTGCTCAAGGTGGCCCGCCCCGACGCGGTGATCGCCCTGGGGGCGGTGATTCGCGGCGGCACCCCGCACTTCGAGTACGTGGCCGGCGGCTGCAACGCGGCCCTGGGCAACCTGCAGCTGGAGTTCGACACGCCCATCGCCAACGGCGTGCTCACCGTCAACTCCATCGAGCAGGCCATCGAGCGCTCCGGCACCAAGGCCGGCAACAAGGGCGCCGAGGCGGCCATGGCCGCCATGGAGATGGTCTCGCTGCTGCGCTGCTTCGGCGATGATGAGGGAGACGAGGCATGAGTCGCGAGCGCTCCCGAGAGCCCTCGAAAGCCCAGCTGGCGCGTCGTGCCGCCCGGGAACTGGCCGTTCAGGGCCTCTACCAGTGGCAGATGACCGGCAAGTCGATCACCGCGGTGGAGGCGGAGTTCCGCAGCCAGGTGGCCGACGACGACCTCGAGGATCACGAAAACTGGCACAGGGTTATGGAGATCGCCGACCTGGCGCTCTTCCATGAGCTGCTGCACAACGTGGCGCGTTTCAAGACCGACCTGGACGCCAGCATCTCGCCGCTGCTCGACCGTCGCCTCGAGGAGCTCGACCCCATCGAGCTGGCGATTCTGCGCCTGGGGGCCTATGAGCTCTCTCGCCGTCTCGAGGTGCCCTATCGGGTAGTGATCAACGAGGGCGTGGAGCTGGCCAAGTCCTTCGGCGCCACCGATGGTCACAAGTATGTCAACGGCATCCTCGACAAGCTCGCCGGGCGCCTGCGCTACGCCGAGGTGGCGGCCCGCCGCCGCTGAAGGGGGTTCCCCGATGCCCAGTCAACCGTCCAGTCAAGCGCCCAGCCGGCCTCGGCATAGCGAGTTCGAGCTGATTGCGCGCTACTTCACCTTTGAGCCTACCGGCCAGGGGGCTGGGGTGGCGCTGGGAGTGGGTGACGACTGCACCCTGCTGAGCCCGACGCCCGGCTGCCAGCTGGCCGTCAGCGTGGATACCTCGGTGGCCGACGTCCACTATCCCGCCGATGCTCCCGCCGAGGCGGTGGGGCATCGGGCGCTGGCGGTCAGCCTCTCGGATCTGGCCGCCATGGGTGCTCGCCCGCGCTGGTGCCTGATGGCGCTGACCCTGGCCGAGGCCGACGATGCCTGGCTCGATGGCTTCTCCCGTGGCTTCCGTGCCCTGTGTGACCTGAGCGGCACCGTCCTGGCGGGCGGTGATGTGACCCGAGGGGCTACCGCCATCGGCGTCACCGTGATGGGGGAGGTGGTGCCGGGCCAGGCCCTCACGCGCCACGGCGCTCGGCCGGGAGATCTGGTCGCGGTGACCGGCGCCCTGGGCGGTGGCGCCGGCGGTCTCGCGGCCTGGCAGCGCGGTGAGCGGGATCTCGCCCACCCGCTGCTGACGCGCTACCTGCGGCCCGAGCCGCGTCTCGCCGCCGGCGAGGCGCTGGCGGGGCTGGCCACGGCCGCCATCGATATCTCCGACGGCCTGTGCGCCGACCTTGGCCATCTGCTGGCGCGTTCGGGCGTCGGTGCCTCGCTCGACCCCGAGGCGCTGCCCCTGGCCGAGGGCCTGGTGGCGGAGCTGGGAGTGGCGGGCGCGCGCCGCGCTGCCCTGGGCGGCGGCGACGACTACGAGCTGCTGCTGGCGCTGCCCGCCGAGCACCTCGACGAGGCCCGGGGGCGGCTCGCCGCCCTTGGTCTGCCGCTGACCGTGATCGGCCGCTTCGAGGCCGAGCCCGGCCTGCGCGGGGTGGCGCTCTCTGGCGAGGGCGGCTGGCAGCACTTCCACTCGGCAGGCGCCGGCAGTGCAGGAGGTGATGCATGAACCGTGCTCCACCCAGCGTCTGGCACCGTCCTACCCACTTTCTCGCCTTTGGCCTCGGCAGCGGCGCGGTGCCCTGGGCTCCGGGCACCTTCGGCACCCTGGCGGCCATTCCCTTCTACTGGCTGCTCTCCGAGCTGCCCCTGGGCTGGTACCTGGCGGTGGTCTTCGTGGCCTTTGTGTGGGGGGTGTGGCTGTGCGAGAAGACCTCCCGGGACCTCGGTGTCCACGACCACTCGGGCATCGTCTGGGACGAGTTCGTCGGCTACTGGATTACCATGGCGGCGGTGCCCTTCTCCTGGGAGGCGGCGCTCTGGGGCTTTCTGCTGTTCCGCATCTTCGACGTCATCAAGCCCTGGCCGATCCGCTGGGCGGATCGTCGGGTGGCCGGCGGCTTTGGCATCATGATCGATGACGTCATGGCGGGCATCTACGCCTGGAGCGTCATGCACCTCTGGTTCTGGTTACACTGACCTCCGGCTACACTGAGGGTCCGACGCAACGCCGCCCTTCGCGGAAGGGGGCGGCCCAGGGAAGGGGGGAGCAATGCGCAAGGAACGTCTGATCGTCCCGGTCGTGGTGGTGCTCACCCTGGTCTGGGCGCTGGCCCAGTACCTGGCATCGGTTCTCTTCGAGCGCGAGCTGGTCCGGGCCATGGCCGACCTGGAGGCCCGCGGCGATCTGGTGGTGGAGCGCTGTGCCTCGGAGCGCGGCTGGCTCTCCTCCTCGGGCTGCGTGCGGATTTCGCCGCTGCTGGGAGCCGCCTGGCAGCTCGAGCTCTCCTATCTGGCCCGCCACGGCGTCTTCAGCACCCGGGTCGAGGGGGAGGCGCGTCCCTCCGTCGGTCCCCGCCAGTTCTGGCTGTTCGGCGACTGGCTCCCCTCCAGCCCGCCCCGCTGGCACGCCCGCTACCAGACCCTGGGCGGCACCCTGGAGGGCAGCATCCAGCTGGCGCCCTTTCTGGTCAGCCAGGGGCCCCGCGAGCTCGACTTCCGCGGTGGGCACCTGGCTCTGAGCGGCCAGCAGGGCGACTGGCGACTGCGTGCCCGGCTGCAGCCCTGGCGCCTCACCGACGGGGTGGCCACCCTGGAGTCGGGCCCGGTCTCCCTGGAGAGTCGCTATGCCTACACCGGCGGTGCCCACCACTTCACCCAGCACGACCTGCTGCGTATCGATACCCTTGCCTGGCAGCAGCCGGGCCTCGCCCTGGAGTCCGGCGAGCTTGCCTACCGCAGCCGCATGCAGCTCGACGATAGCGAGCTGCGCATCGACAGCGAGCTGACCCTGGGCGAAGTGCAGGCGGCGGAGCAGGTGCTGCTGACCGGCCGCATCGCCATGGAGCTCTCGCGTATCAACGCCGATGCGGTGCGCGAGGCCCTGGCGGCGCTACGCCGGGAGACGGCCAAGGTCCGCACGCTGGACCTTCGGGAGCTGACGGAGCGGCTGGAGCCTGAGCTGTTGGGCATCCTGGTCGACTCCCCGCGCCTGGATGTGGTCGAGGTGGATCTGGAGAGCCCCATGCTGGGGCTGGTCGCCAGGGGCAGCGGTGCGCTTTTCTTCGACCCCCGCCGGATCCACGAGCTGAGCCCCTCGCGTCTGGACGCCGAAGCGGAGCAGGCGCGCTGGCTGAATCGCCTCGACGGCGACTTCATCTGGCACGATGTGCCCACCGTGGTGGCGCTCTGGCTGGGGCTGCCGCTTAGCACCCGTGACTTGCAGATCGACGTGATTCGTGGCCGGGTACGCGTCAACGGCCGGCCGCTGCCACCGCTCTGGCGCTGAGGCGCGAAGGCCCGCCGACTTGAAGTTGTCCCCCATCGCCCGCATTCCTGAACCCAACGGCATGAGCCATCACAGGATCAGGATGAGACCCCATGAGCGATGACCAGGACCGCCGCCACGACCCTGAGGGGCCGGAGTGGCTGCACGACGCGGATAGCGACGCCCACGACGAGGATGAACAGCTTGACCTCGGTGATCAGCCCGGCGATAGCCGGCACGCCGTGGTGCCTGCCCGGGAGGCGCTGCCCGAGCGCATCTACCTGCTGCCGATCCACAACCGGCCCTTCTTCCCGGCCCAGGTGCAGCCGCTGGTGATCAACCGCGAGCGCTGGGACGAGACCATGCAGCGGGTCGCCAAGACGCCCCACCACACCGTGGGCCTGGCCTTCGTCGGCGAGGCCGCCGTGGAGGGGCTTGCCCATGACGACTTCCCGGAGATCGGCACCGCCGTCAAGGTGCACAAGCTGCAGGGTGAGGAGAACCAGATCCAGTTTATCGCCCAGGGCCTGCAGCGCTTTCGCATCCAGCGCTGGATCTCGCGGGAGCCCCCCTATCTGGTGGAGGTGAGCTACCCCCGGGAGCCGGTGGATGCCGAGGCGGACGAGGCCCGCGCCTATGCCATGGCGCTGATCAACGGCATCAAGGAGCTGCTGCCGATCAACCCTCTCTACGGCGAGGAGCTCAAGCACTACCTCAACCGCTTCAGCCCCCACGAGCCGGGCCCGCTCACCGACTTCGCCGCGGCGATCACCTCGGCCAAGGGGCGCGAGCTGCAGGACGTGCTGGCCACCCTGCCGGTGCTCGCGCGCATGCAGAAGGTGCTGCCGCTGCTGCGCAAGGAGATCGAGGTCGCTCAGCTGCAGAGCGAGATCAGCGACCAGGTCAACGCCCAGATGCAGGAGCGCCAGCGGGAGTTCTTCCTGCGCGAGCAGCTCAAGGTGATCCAGCGCGAGCTGGGCATCTCCAAGGATGACCGCGAGAACGACGTCGACACCTTCCGCGACCGCCTGGAGAGCCTCGTCGTGCCGCCCAGGGTGCTGACCCGCATCGAGGAGGAACTCGACAAGCTCGCCGTGCTCGAGACCGGCTCGCCGGAGTACGGCACCACCCGCAACTATCTGGACTGGCTGACCAGCATGCCCTGGGGGGTGCACAGCCAGGACCAGCTCGACCTGGCCCACGCCCGGGAGGTGCTGGACCGCGACCACGACGGCCTGGCCGACGTGAAGGAGCGCATCGTCGAGTTTCTCGCCGAGGGCACCTTCAAGGGCGACGTGGGCGGCTCCATCCTGCTGCTGGTGGGCCCGCCCGGGGTGGGCAAGACCTCCATCGGCCGCTCCATCGCCGAGGCTCTGGGCCGTGAGTTCTACCGCTTCTCGGTGGGCGGCATGCGCGACGAGGCCGAGATCAAGGGCCATCGGCGCACCTACATCGGTGCCATGCCCGGCAAGCTGGTGCAGGCGCTCAAGGAGGTGGAGGTCGAGAACCCGGTGATCATGCTCGACGAGATCGACAAGATGGGGCAGTCCTTCCAGGGCGACCCCGCCTCGGCGCTGCTCGAGGTGCTCGACCCGGAGCAGAACGTCGACTTCCTCGACCACTACCTGGACGTGCGGCTGGACCTCTCCAAGGTGCTCTTCGTCTGCACCGCCAACACCCTGGATTCGATCCCGGGACCGCTGCTGGACCGCATGGAGCAGATCCGTCTCTCCGGCTACATCGCCGAGGAGAAGCTGGCCATCGCCAAGCACCACCTCTGGCCCAAGCTGCTCAAGCGCGCCAATATCCCGAAGAAGCGCATCAACCTCACCGAGGCGGCGCTGCGCCAGGTGATCGAGGGCTATGCCCGAGAGGCCGGGGTGCGCCAGCTCGAGAAGCAGCTGCACCGCATCGTGCGCAAGGCCGCGGTCAAGCTGCTCGAGAATGACCAGGAGCCGGTGAAGGTCTCGGTCAAGAACCTCGAGGAGTATCTGGGGGCACCGCTGTTCCGCAAGGAGCAGGTGCTCAAGGGGGAAGGGGTGGTCACGGGGCTCGCCTGGACCGCCATGGGCGGGGCGACGTTGCCCATAGAGGCGGGCAAGGTGCACTCGCTGACCCGCGGCTTCAAGCTCACCGGCAAGCTCGGCGAGGTGATGCAGGAGTCCGCCAATATCGCCTACAGCTATGTGCTGGGGCATCTGGCCGAGTACGGCGCCGACGCCGACTTCTTCGACTCCGCCTTCGTCCACCTCCACGTACCGGAGGGGGCCACGCCCAAGGATGGCCCCTCGGCGGGGGTCACCATGACCACGGCGCTGCTCTCGCTGGCGAAGCACCACGCCATCGACCGCCCCCTGGCGATGACCGGCGAGCTGACCCTCACCGGCCAGGTGCTGCCGGTCGGCGGCATCCGCGAGAAGGTGATCGCCGCGAGGCGCAGCGGCATCTTCGAGGTGGTCCTGCCCGACGCCAACCGCCGCGACTATGACGAGCTGCCCGACCACCTCAAGGAGGGCATGACGGTGCACTTCGCCAGGCGCTACCGGGACGTGGCCCGGGTGGTGTTCGGCTAGCGGTGCCCTGGGCCTTGGTCGGCCTGCTCGAGCGCGGCCAGGGCCTGATGGCCGAAGTCGATGATGGTGCGGTAGTGCCGCTGGGCGATGACGCTCTTCACGATCTCTGGGTCGACATCCAGATAGTCGTGCACCAGCACATTGCGTAGGCCGATGACCTTGCGCCAGGGGACGGTACCATCCACCTTGCCGGCATCCTGAAGTCGTTCGAAGCCGGTGGCGGCGTCTCGGCATGCCACTCCGGTCTCGTGGCGGGCCCAGTGCTTGGCCAGCCCGATGCAGGCCTCGATAAGGAGCTGCAGTGAGCGCTCGGCAGCATGGCGCTCGATGCGGCTCCAGGGGCGCTGTGCCAGCAGAGTGCCGAGTTCGGCAAGGTCCAGCTCGCACTCTTCGAGGTGTTGCCGCTGTGCGCTGAGATAGGCGCTTTGCTGGCCGTCAGGCATGGATTCCCTCCGGGTGCAGATAGTCGATTTCCCAACGCGACAGGATGCGGGATTCCTGGCGCATACGCGCCTCCCTGTCGAGATCGGCCAGAAGCACGCCCTGACTGAGAATGCTCCAGCCGAGCGGAATCGGAACGATAGCCAGGTCCACCACGCTCAACATCTCCTCGCCCAACCCCAGCTCATGCTGCCACTCCTGTGCGAGCAGCTCCGGACGCAAGCGCCGCTCCAGAGGGTCGGTTATCCAGCCGGTGAATGCCACGGCCAGGTCAAAGTCGCTTTCCGAGTGGGAGTCCCCGCGCGCCCTGGAGCCATACAGCCACACTGCAGCGAGGTCATGACGGCGCCGGGCCAGAGAGGCGATCGCCTTAAGCGTTTCATGCTGCGAGGGGCTCTCGTTATCGAGCCCGCTGCCGGTCGGGCCTTGACGGGTGATGGTAGATGGCATGGTCAGACTCCCCAGCTCGTATGTGAGGCATCTTCCCGACTGTTCTCTCGAGGCGCAAGAGCGGGAAGCCCACGGCCGTGAACACTCCCACGCATCATGCGACGCATCGATGCGTAGGATGCGCGGCTGAGTTGCTCAAATGCCTGGGGGCAGGGACGGCCCAGAGGTGGGGGAAGGCCTCTCAGAGGCGGCGCTGGAAGCCGGCGCGAATCTGCTGACGGGCATATTCCCAGCGGCTGGCGGGGGAGGGCGCCGGGGCCTGCTGAGGCAGCGCCTCGATGGCGTGCTGCAGGGCGTCGAGGATAACGGCCAGGTGTCGGTGGCAGTGGGAGGAGTCCAGCCCGCCCGGGCAGTGCTCGAGCAGGGCGTCGCACGCTTCGATCGCCGGGACCAGGGCCCGCTCGGCCTCATCGCTGTCGCTGGCCAGCGTCTGGCACTCCCTCAGCTCCCGGGAGAGCATCATCAGCATCCTGGTGTCGAGCCAGCAGGGCATGCTGTCGCTGGCCTTGCCGGCCATGGAGTTCTTGATGGCCCGGAAGGAGACCTGCAGGAAAACCGCCATATAGTAGGCCTTGGGCTTTTCTGCATGCATGAAGAACTCCTTCCTGAAAACAAGAACTATTATCAATTCTGCGCCGTGCCGTCTCCGCGGTCAAGGGTTCGACCGGTCAGGCGCTGATCAGTTTCGCCCGGCTGGTGCCGTTGCCCAGGGGCTCCACCTGTATCTGTACCGGGATGCGCTCATGCATCTCCTGGACGTGGGAGATCACCCCCACCCGGCGGCCCAGCGCCTGAAGACCGTCCAGGGCCTCCATGGCCAGGGCCAGCGACTGGGGGTCGAGGCTGCCGAACCCCTCGTCGATAAAGAGCGACTTGATGGTGAGCTCTCCGGAGGCCATGGAGGCGAGCCCCAGGGCCAGCGCCAGGGAGACCAGGAAGGTCTCGCCGCCGGAGAGCGAGTGCACCGAGCGCTTCTCGTCGGCCATGTCCAGGTCCATCACCAGCAGGCCCAGCTCGCTGCCGCCGCGGCAGAGCCGATAGCGTCGGCTGAGGCCGGCCAGGTGAGCGTTGGCGTGCTCCAGCAGCTGCTCCAGGTTGTAGGCCTGGGCGATGCGCCGGAACGTCTTGCCGTCGGCGGAGCCGATCAGCTCGCTGATCCGGCCCCAGCGGCGGTACTCGCCACGTGCCGCTTCCAGCTCGGCCTGCCCCGTTCGCTGGCGCTCACGGCGGCGGTCGTCGTCGGCCAGCGCAAAGGCGGCGGCGTCCCGGGCCCGCTGGGCCTGGGCCAGCTCTGGTGCCAGGGCCTCCAGGGCCTGAACGAGAGCCTCCCGGCGCTGGCGCAGGGGCTCGCCCAGTGCCTCGGCGAGCAGCGCCTCGTCGCTCTCTTCCTGCACCCCTTCGATCAAGCCCTGGCCGCGGCGGTGGCGCAGCAGGGCCTCGCGGCGTTCGGCCAGGGTGGCGGCGGCGCGCTGGCGCTCTGCCTCGGCCGCCTCGATCGCACGCTCCTGCCGGCGGGCCTCGTCGTCGCTCTGGGCCAGCAGCCGCGCCAGGGTAGCGTCATCCAGCTCGGGGTGATGCCCGCGCCACTCGGCCAGGGATCGGGCGAGCCGGTCCCGCTCCTGCTGCAGGGCGGTGAGCTGTTCCTCCTGGTGCGCGAGCCGCTGGGCGAGACGCTGCTGCTCCCGCTCGGCGTCGTGCCGGCGGGTGAGGGCGCTATCCCGGGCCTGGCGGGCCTGGGTCTCGGCGGCGTCCAGACGCTCCTGCCAGGCCTCCGGCGTGGCGTGGTCGCCGAGCAGGGCGCGCAGGGCCCGCTCGCTCTCGTCGCGCTGGCGCTGACGCTCCGGCAGGCGCGCCTCCAGCTCGGCCAGCGGCTTCTCGGCGCTGGCCTTCTCCGATGCCAGGCGAGTGAGCGCCAGCTCACCCTGGTGCAGTGATTCCGCCAGGGGGGCGAGCTCGGCGTCGGCTCGGGCCAGCGCCTCCAGGGTCTGCTGAGCCTGCTTTCGCTTCGCCTCGCTGTCGTGGTGCTGGGCTTGCAGCCAGGCATCGCGGGCCGGCGTCTCCACGGCGTCGAGCTCGTCGTGGAGCGGGTGATCCCTCAGGGCCGTGCGGGCCTCCGCCAGGCGCCCTGCGGCCTCTGACAGTGTCCGCTCGCCCTGGGCAAGGGCGGCCTCCAGGGCGCGGTACTCGCCCAGCAGGGTATCGCGACGGGCCTGGGCATCGTCGCGGGCCTGCCTCGCCTCCTCGAGCTGACGGGTTTCCTCTGCTTCCTGAGCGGCGAGCTGAGCCGCCTCGGGGGTGGCCGGCGGCTGCGTGCGCCAGGGGTGGTCGCGTCCGCCGCAGACGGGGCAGGGCTCACCTTCCCGCAGGTCGTCGCGCAGCCGGGTCACGCTCTCGCTGCGCACGGCGCGGCTGCGCTCCACCAGGACGGTGACGCTGTCGAGATGCGCCTCGGCCCGGTCGAGGGCCTGGCGGGCTACCTGCCCCTCGGCGAGCAGCCGGTCGCACTTCGCCCGGTCCGCTTCCTGCTGGCTGGCCTGGCGGCGGTGGGTCTCGACGGCGTGCTGGTACTCCTGCCAGCGGCTGGCCAGCTCCCCCAGGGCGAGCCGGCGGGCGGCGGCCCGGTCGAGGGCCTGCTGGCTGGCCTGGCGGGCCGCCGCCGGGTGTGAGTGCTCACCCATCAGCCCGGCCAGGGCCGACTGCCACCGGCGCTGCTGCTCGTGGCGCGCCTCCTGGGCGGCCTGCTCGCGCCGGTGCTCCTCTTCCAGCTTGACGGCCTGCGCCCGGGCGCGGGTGAGCCGGTTCTCGCACTCGGCCAGCTCGCGCTTACGCTCGGTGAGGGCGTGCTGGTGCGCTCGGGCCTCACGAAGGGCCGGCTCGGCCTCGCGGCGTGCCTCGCTGGCGCTTGTGAGGGCCCGCTCGGCCTCCTCAAGAGCGCTGCCGGCGGCCTTTCGCGCGATCTCGGCAGTGGCCAGCGCCTCGTGGGTCTCGCGCCGGGTCGCTGCCAGGGCGTCGAGCTCGTTGGGCAGGGCTGCCTGGCGGGCCAGATCGTGCCGCCGGGGAGCGATCAGGCGGCGCCAGTCGAGGTCGCGTCGCCGATCGGCGAGGGCATGCCAGGTGGCCTCGGCGGCCTGCTGCCGTGTCAGGCCCTCGGCGTAGGCCGCGTGGAGGCGAGCATCGTCGTCGTGCCAGCGCTGTTGGGCCTCGAAGGCTTGCGCCTGGGCTTGCAGGTGAGCCAGGGCTTGCTGGGTAGCCTCGGCGGCGCGCTCGAGTTCGGCGCGGGCCTCGGGCTCGGCGGGCAGGTCGTCGGCGAGCTTCGCCTCCAGGGTCTCCACGGCGCGCTTCGCCTCGCCGGCGCGGCGGAAGGCGGCTTTCGAGATCCGCGAGTACTCCTCGGTGCCGGTGAGGCGCTCCAGCAGGTCGCTTCGGGCGTTGTCGTCGGCCTTGAGGAAGGCGGCGAACTCGCTCTGGGCCAGCAGCACGGCCCGGGTGAACTGCTCGAAGCCGAGCCCCAACCGCTCCGGCAGCAGGCGGTCGAACTCCCGCTTCTGGGTGGTCAGCAGCCGGTCGGCGTCGAGGTCGCGCAGGGACTGCTCCGCGGCCTGCAGGCGGCCGCTGGCCTTTTCCCGGGCGCGGCGCACCGCCCAGCGGGCGCGATAGCGGCGGCCGTCCCGGCCCAGGAAGTCCACCTCGGCATAGCCGCTGGCGGTGCCGCGGCGCAGCAGGGTGCGGGCATCGCTGGTGGTAAGGCGGGAGTCCGGGGTGTCGTCGATCTGGCTGTCCCGACTGGGCGCCAGGCGCAGCCGCGGGGTGCTGCCGTAGAGCGCCAGGCAGAGGGCGTCGAGCAGGGTGCTCTTGCCGGCGCCGGTGGGGCCGGTGATGGCGAAGAGGCCGGCGTCGCTGAGCGGCGGCGCGGTGAAGTCGAGCGCCAGTGGGCCGGGCAGGGAGGCCAGGTTGGCCAGACGCAGGGCGAGGATCCTCATGGGCGAGCCTCCTGGCGGCGGCTTGGGTCCTGGGCGTCATTCAGGGCGTCACCGTCCAGCACCTCCTGGCGCAGGCGGTCGAAGTCGGCCAGCACGTCGTCGTCCGGGGGGGCCTTCCAGCGCTCCTCCCAGGTCAGGGCGAAGAGCTTGCGGGGGCCCAGGGCCTCCAGCTCCATTCGGGCCGGCGCCGTGGCGTCTTCTCCCCGGGGCAGGCGGCGCTCCAGGCGCAGCAGGCGCACCGCCTTGCCCGCCAGGGCGGCGTCTACCCGGGCGCGCAGGTCGGGAATGGGGGCCTCGAGCTCGACCCGCACCTCCAGCCAGGGCCAGCGCTCGCGCTCGAGGGCGGGGTCATCCTCCAGGGCCTCGAGGGCGGCCAGCACCTCCGCCAGGGGGGCGGGGCCGATACGCCACATGGCCACCGGGCGCGGCACGGGAATCGGCCGCGCCTCGCTCAGGGTCTCGCCGTCGAGGTGCACCTCCACCACCTGGTGGGCGTAGTCCACCTCGCTGAAGTCCAGGGGCAGGGGGCTGCCGCTGTAGCGGATACGCGCCTCGCCCACCTGCTGGGCCCGGTGCAGGTGGCCCAGGGCCACGTAGGCGATCTCGGCGGGGAAGAGGGCGGCGGAGATCGATTCCTCGCCGCCGATCACGATGGGCCGCTCGCTGGCCTCGGAGACCGCCGCGCCGTGGAGGTGGGCGTGGCTCATGGCCACCAGGGCCTGGCCGGGGTGGCGGCGCTGGAGTGCCGCCTCGACCAGCTGGCGGTGCACCCGGCTGATGCCGGCCACATAGTCATTCGAAGCGGTGGTATTCGAAGCAGGAGCGTCGGGGACGTCGTCGGGGGCGGGCGACGCTTCCTCCTTCACCAGGGCCGCACCGGTCACCTCGGCGGGGCGCAGGAAGGGCAGCGCCAGGCACCAGGCGCGGGTCTCGCCGGCGGCGTCGGTGAGGGGGACCAGCAGGCGGTCGGCGTCCAGGCGGCCGTCGTCCAGCCAGCCCACCCGGCCCAGGGCGTGGGTGCGCAGGCGGCGCATCAGCGGGGCCGGCAGTTCGACGCGGTTGCCGCTGTCGTGGTTGCCGGCGATCAGCACCATGTCGAGGCGCGGCAGCCGCTCGTGGGCGGCGACGATAAAGTCGTAGAGCAGCTCCTGGGCGGCAAGCGAGGGGTTGACCACGTCGAAGATATCCCCGGCCACCAGCAGGGCGTCGGCCTGGCGCTCCACCAGGGTGTCGAGCAGCCAGGCGAGAAAGGCGCGGTGCTCGGCATGGCGCTCCTGGCCGTGGAACGTCTGGCCCAGGTGCCAGTCGGCGGTATGGATCAGCTTCATGGTGGTCTCCCTTCCTGCCGGTATCCGGAAGGCGATAGTCTACGCCACTCGCAAGCGGCTGTTCAGGAGCCCCCATGCCCAGCGTTTTCCTTCATGACTGGAACCTCTCTCCGGCGGAGGCCATCGCCCTGCAGAAGCGCCTGGCCGGGCGCGTGGAGCGAGAGGACCGCCTGGGCGAGGTGCGCCATATCGCCGGAGTGGATATCGGCTTCGAGCAGGGCGGGGCGATCACCCGGGCGGCGGCGGTGGTGCTGGCCTGGCCGCCCCGGGCGCCGGGTGCCTTCGAGGTGGTGGAGCAGGTGGTGCATCGCGAGCCGACGCGGATGCCCTATATCCCGGGGCTGCTCTCCTTCCGCGAGGTGCCGGCGGCGCTGGGCGCCTTCGGGCAGCTGAGCCGGCGGCCCGACCTCGTCATGGTGGACGGCCAGGGCGTTGCCCATCCGCGCCGGCTCGGCGTGGCCAGCCACCTGGGGCTGTGGCTCGACCTGCCGACCATCGGGGTGGCCAAGTCGCGGCTCTGCGGACGCCACGGGGAGCCGGGGCCCGCGCGGGGCGACTGGACGCCGCTCACCGACGGCCCCGACGATGAGCTGATCGGCGCCGTGCTGCGCTCCCGGGTCGGCGTCAAGCCGCTCTTCGTCTCGCCGGGGCACCGGGTGTCGCTTGCCACCGCGCTCCGTTGGGTGGTGGGCTGCCTCGGGCGCACCAAGCTGCCGGAGCCGACCCGGCTGGCCGACCGCCTGGCCTCCCGGCGGGGCCAGAGACCTAATTCTTCTTAAGGGTCTGACCCTGAGGGAGACTTAGACAATATCCAGCTGCGTCTTGCGGCCGGGGGCGGGGAAGGCGGCGTCGAGGCGCTCCAGGGCCTCGTCGGTCAGGGCGATCTCGAGAACCCTGGCGTTCTGCTCCACGTGCTCGAGGCCGGTGGCCTTGGGGATGGCGATGACGTCGCGGCGGCGCTCACCCTGCGGGTCGGCGACGGGGCGGATTGCCCAGGCCAGCAGCAGCTGGGTGGGGGTGATGCCGAGGCCGGAGGCGACCTCCAGCAGTTCCGGGTGGGTGAGCAGCTCCCGGCGTAGCTGCCCCCCCTGAGCCAGGGGGCAGTAGGCCATGGTGGGAATGCCGCGGGCACGCTGCCAGGGCAGCAGCGCGTGCTCGATGCCCCGGGAGCCCAGGTGGTAGAGCACCTGGTTGACCGCGCAGGCCTCGCCGCCGGGCAGGGCGTGGAGCGCGGCCATCTCGTCCACGTCGAAGTTGGAGACGCCGAAGCGACGGATCTTGCCCGCCTCGCGCAGCCGCTCGAAGGCCTCCAGGGTCTCCTCCAGCGGGACCTTCCCGGGCCAGTGCAGCAGATAGAGGTCCAGATAGTCGGTGCCCAGGCGCTCGAGGCTCGCCTCGCAGGCTGCGATGGCCGCGTCGCGCCCGGCGTTCCAGGGATAGACCTTGGAGACCAGGAAGGCCTCGTGCCGCCGGCCCAGCAGGGCACGGCCGACCACCTCCTCGGCGCCACCGTCGGCGTACATCTCGGCGGTATCGATCAGGGTGAGCCCCAGGCTCAGGCCGTGCTGCAGGGCGCGCACCTCGTCGCCCCGCGGCGCCAGCCCCTCGCCCATGTACCAGGTGCCCTGGCCGATGGCGGGAAGCGCCACGGCGGACTCGTGGGCGGTGGCGGGCAGGGTGACGCTGGGCGGCAGGTGAGCGGGCATGCTGACTCCTCGAGGGGTGGACAGGGCGCGTTTCTGCCACAATAGCAGCTTGTTCCTGCCGCCGTGAGAGCCTCCATGCCCGCCGCCAATGCCGCTTCCCCCGTCCTCGAGGCCACCAGCGCCTGGGTCGAGACCTTCGTGGTCGCCCGCAATGTCTGTCCCTTCGCCGGCCGCGAGGTGGCCCGTGACAGCATCCGCTACGTGGAGGTGGGCGCCGGCGACTGGGAGGGCGCCCTGCACCGCCTGGTGGCCGAGTGCGAGCGCCTCGACGAGAGCCCCGAGATCGAGACCACCCTGATGGTGCTGACCCCGGGGCTCGAGGCGTTCGACGACTACCTCGACTTCCTCGCCGTGGGCGAGGCGCTGCTGGCCGACCAGGGCTATGAGGGCACCTACCAGCTGGCGAGCTTCCACCCCGATTACTGCTTCGAGGGGGAGGCGTCGGAGGATCCCGCCAACTTCACCAACCGCTCGCCGTATCCCATGCTGCACCTGCTGCGTGAGGCGGGCCTCGAGCGGGCGCTCGCCCACTACCCGGACCCCGAGGCGATCCCCGAGCGCAACGTCGCGGCGATGCGCGAGCTGGGCACGGCGGCCCTGGCCGGCGCCCTGGCGGCGCTGCGTGACGGCAAGCGTTGAGTCGTGGCTGGCCGTTCGCGGCCGGAGAGGCTAGGCTCGAGTCTTCCCCAGACGACAGAGGAGTAGTGCCATGAGCCAGGTGAAACTCGGCGGTGAGCCGGTGGACGTTGCGGGCAGCTTTCCCGCGGTGGGCGATACGGCGCCCGCGCTGACCCTGACCAATGCCGAGCTGGCGGATGTGACCCTTGCCGACCACGCCGGCAAGCGCAAGGTGCTCAATATCATTCCCAGCGTCGATACGCCGACCTGCGCTACCTCCACCCGCCGTTTCAACGAGCTGGCGTCGCAGCTGGATAACACCGTGGTGCTGGTGGTGTCCGCCGACCTGCCCTTTGCCGCCCAGCGCTTCTGCGGTGCCGAGGGGCTGGAGAAAGTGGCGACCCTTTCTACCTTCCGCCATCCGGAATTCCGGCGCGACTGGGGCGTCGATATCAGCAGCGGCCCGCTGGCCGGCCTCTGCGCGAGGGGCGTGGTGGTGCTCGACGAGAACGATCGCGTGATCCACAGCCAGCTGGTCGACGAGATCAAGGACGAGCCGGACTACGAGGCGGCGCTCGCGTCCCTCGGCTAGCGGGTGAGGGAACCGGATCGCCCGATCCATGCAGACGGCCACCCTCGGGTGGCCGTCTTCGTGCCGGGGGGCCTCAGCCCGCCTGCCGTTGGCGGGCGGCCTTGACCAGGGCGCGAATCAGGCGCTGCTGGGGGCGGTTGAAGATCAGCCACTCCGGGTGCCACTGCACGCCGATCAGGAAGTCGTGATCCCGGGACTCGATGCCCTGCACCAGCCCTTCTCGGTCCCGGGCGACGATCTCAATCCCCTCGCCGGTCTTCTGCACCGCCTGGTGGTGCAGGCTGTTGATCCGGCACCAGCTCACCCCGAGGATACGGTGGAGCCGGCTGGCGCCGACGATATCCACAGTCTTGCGCGGCAGCACGGTGCGCCGTCGCTTGAGCCCCTCATGGGTGGTGTAGATGTCCGGGTCCAGGGTGCCGCCGCGATAGACGTTGATCAGCTGGGCGCCGCGGCAGATCCCGAGCACCGGTACCCGGCGGGGAATGAAGGTCTCGAGCAGCTCCAGCTCCAGCTCGTCGCGCTGGGGGTCCACCCGCACGTCCAGCTGCACCTCGGCGTCGTAGAGGTGAGCCTGGATATCGTCACCGCCGCCGATGATCAGCCCGTCGAGCCGCTTGGGCAGCGGCCGCGAGGGGGAGAGGCGCAGCGGGCGACCGCCGTGGCGCCACACCGCGAACCAGTCGAAGAGCCAGGCAATCTGGCTCTTGCGGTCGGAGGTGGTGATACCGATCAGGGGGCGCGGTTCGCTCACGATGCCCCCGCCCAGCCGCGCATGCGCAGCCATAGCCGGGCCAGCGGCGAGCGGGTGTGCTTGGCCACGTAGCCCGCGCTGCGCTGCTGCAGCAGCTCCTTGTCGGCGGCCAGCTTCTCCACCTCCAGCCAGCGGTTCCACTCCACCACCGAGCCCCAGCCGGGCTCCGAGAGCCGCGCATCGGGCAGCCGGTAGTGGAAGGTGGGGCGCGGCTTGACCAGCCGGTTGCGGAAGAGCTCGTGGGGGTAGCCCGGACGCAGGTGGGCGAACAGCGGGGTCATGTCGAGCTCGCGGTTGCGGGTCGGGTTGTCCGCCAGGTAGTCGCCGATCAGGGTGTCGAGGTCCGGCGCATAGCGGGGGTCGAGCACCTTGAGGGCGTAGGGCCTGGGGAAGGGGTTGGCGTGGGGCAGCACCTCCCGGGTGATGTCCACGTCGATCTGCTCGCGCAGCCACTCGGCGGTGAGCATATAGGCGCGCAGGTGGTCCAGCACGCTCGCCACCTCGAGGCTCGGCACCTCGGGGTTGAGGTGCAGGCCGAAGCCGTAGAGCAGGCTGGCATCGGTGCCCTTGGCGCCGTGCTGGCGCAGGGCGTCGAAGAGGGCGTCGAGCTCGTCGAGCTCGTCCCAGGGCACCGGCGGACAGACGATCTCCGTGGGCACGAGCCCGGTGACCACGTCGCCGATCAGCTCCCGGGTGCGGGTATGGAAGTCCAGGCGCATCTGGTGGCGCTGGCGCTCCCACTCGGTGTCGTCCCTGGGCCGCGCATCGAGCACTTCGGCGTCGGGGTGGGCATACTGGGTATCGAGCTCGATCACGAACTCGCCCCAGCGGGTCTCGGCCACCCTGAGCCGGTGGGGGCTGACGGTGACGATCTCGCCGCCGAACAGGTCGCGGACCAGCTCGGCGGTGTCCCGGGGCGGCAGGCCGGCGAACTCGATCTCGACCCCGACGCGGCGAATCTTGCCAGCGGAGTTGTGGGGTTCGGGTGGCGGGAGAGGCGTCATGGCGGCATCCTGTGCGTGACCGATGGGCTCGCGTCGAGCCTAACATATTGTTGCTGCTGCGCATCGCTACCGATACGGAGAGAAGATGTCCCCACCACTGCGCCGATGCCTGTTCCTCTGCCTGCCGTGGCTGCTGCTGCTCCTGCTGGCGCTGCCCGCCCAGGCCCAGCAGCTGGGCCTACCCGGGCTCGCGGGCGGTGGCGAGGAAGCCGTCGAGCATGATCCCCGGGCCTTCCAGTCTTCCCTGGACGAGGTGATCGCCACCCTCGAGGACGCCGAGCGGCGCGGCCAGCTGCTGGAGAGCCTGCGCGACCTGCAGGTGGCCCACGGCGAGGCGGCGGAGGAGGCCGCCCTGGCACCGCGCCAGGGGCTGCTCGGCGCCCTGGCCGAGACCCTGAGCGACCTGGGGGAGCAGGCCGAGTCGGGGCACTCTCCAGTGGATCAGTGGCATGACCAGCTCGATCAGGGCTGGCGGGACTTCAGCGAGCTGGTGGGCGCCACCGAGAACGCCGACCTGGTGCGCTTCACGGTGGAGGGCGCCGTGCTGCTGGGCATCTGGGCCGGCCTGCTGGTGATCTTCATCGCCCTTGGGCGGCTGCTGGCCCGCCGCCGGGGCTGGCCCCTGGACCTGCCTCGGGACCCGCGGGCCTGGCTGCTCACCGTGCACTTCCTGCGCCGCATGCTGCCCTGGGCCCTGGCCTTCGCCCTGATACTGGGGATCGCCCAGCTGATTCCCGAAAGCTCAGGGCGCACCATGGCCCTGGTGGTGGCCTATATCGCCCTGTGCGGGCGCACCCTCTCGGTGGTGGTGGAGACCTTCATCTCGGTCTTCACTCGGGGGCATCGCTTCGTGGCGGTGCAGCTGATCCAGACCTATGGCCTGCGCCCGCTGTTCGTGATCGGGGCGCTGATCGCCCTGGGCGACGCCTTCAACTCCGGGCGGCTGACCGAGCTGATCGGCGGGGAGCTCGCCGGCCTGCTCTCGGTGCTCGCCAACATGCTGGCGGCCCTGCTCAGCGTGCGCTTCATCCTGCGCTTCAAGCGCCCCATCCAGCACATCATCCGCAATCGTCCCTGGCGCGAGCGCCGCGAGAGCAGCGGCAGCGCCGGCGTGGTCAGCGTCGTCGGCAGCCTCTGGCACGTGCCGGCGCTGCTGCTGGTGGGCGGCTCCCTGGTGGCGATCTTCGTCACCGGCGGCGACGTGGGCACGGCGCTGGCCCGCTCGATCATCTCGGCCTCGCTGCTGGTGCTGGCGCTGGTCATCACCGGCCTGCTGCGTCGCCACGGCGAGCGGCGCAACAGGCGCAACAAGCGCCGGCGCATCAGCCAGTATCGCCAGCGCCTGGAGCGCTTCGGCTACGTGCTGGCCCATGCGGCGACCTGGCTGGCCTTTGCCGAGGCCTCCACCCAGGTGTGGGGCGGCTCCCTGCTCGGCATCGGCCAGCAGGGGGTGGCCAGCGCGCGCATCGGTCAGGCGCTTTTGGCCATCGGCTTCACCGTGCTGCTGGCCTGGCTGGCGTGGATCTTCGCCGATACCGCCATCCAGCGCGCCCTGACCAGCTCCGCCCGCTCCCGAGGGCGCCGGGTCAACCAGGCCCGGGCCCAGACCATCACCCCGATGATCCGCAACGTCATCTTCACCACCATCGTGATCATCGCCGCCATCGTCGGACTGGCCAACCTGGGGGTGAACGTCACCCCGCTGCTGGCCGGTGCCGGCGTGATCGGCCTGGCCATCGGCTTCGGCGCCCAGACCCTGGTGCAGGACCTGATCACCGGCATCTTCATCCTCATCGAGGACTCCCTGGCGGTGGATGACTTCGTGCTGATCAATGGCCATATGGGCACGGTGGAGGGGCTGACCCTGCGCACCGTGCGGCTGCGCGACCTGGATGGCGTGGTGCACATCATCACCTTCAGTCGCATCGAGTCGATCCACAACATGTCGCGGCAGTTCGGCATCGCCCTGATGCGTATCCGCATCCCCCACGAGATGAAGATCGACGACGCCATCACCCTGATGCAGGAGACCGCCCAGGCCCTGCGCCAGGACCCCATGATGCGCCACCATATCTGGTCGCCCCTGGAGATGCAGGGCATCCAGGCCTTCGAGGAGGGCTGCCCGGTGCTGCGCATGCGCTTTCGCACCGCGCCGGAGATGCAGTGGGACGTGGCCCGTGCCTTCAACCTGCTGCTCAAGCAGCGCATGGAGGAGCTGGGTCTCGACCTGGCCATGCCGCGTCTCAACGTCAGCATGCAGGGCCTCGGTGGCGGTCGCCTGGATGGCAGCGGCGACCACGCCGACTCCCAGGCCGACTCTCATGCCGACTATCGCGATGCGGCGGGTCGCACGCCGGGCCAGGCCGGTGCGGCCGACCCGGCGGGTGATACCAATGCCCGCGGCGCCTCGCCGGACCCCGGCCAATGATCAGCGTTCGTCGCCAGGACAGCTTTCACCTGCGCATCACCCGGGTGCTGCAGGAGGAGACCTCGCACAAGCTGGACCTCTTCCTCTTCGTGCCCGGAGAGCTGGGGCTCGGGCCCAATGTCCTCTCCGAAGAGGACTTCTACCATGCGGCGATCCACGTCAAGCGCACCTACTTCAGCGACCGCTACCGGCTGCCGCTGGTGCTCAGCCGCCTGGCCAAGCGGGGGCAGCTGGCCCAGGAGCACTACCGCCTGAGCATGAGCCTCTACGCCTACCAGTACGTGGTGGCCCTGGAGGGCTCCACCCAGCCGCTGCTGGAGGCGGCTCGCGAGGCCCGCCGGGCGGAGAAGGCGAAGGAGAAGGGCGGCGGAGAGGAGGGCGATGAGGCCCTCAAGGCGCAGCTCGAGGAGCACGCGGAGCTTGCCGTGGGCATCCTCAAGCGGCTGCGGCGCCAGGAGCCCGAGGAGGAGAGCCTCAATCGCTACTACATCACCATCGACAACTACCTCTCCTGGTTCACCGAGCAGCGCCTGCTGGCGCTGGTGGCCAACCTGCCCCGGGGGCCGCGCTTCCGGGAGATCCGCGAGCGCCTGATCGCGATCTGCCGGGACGAGGGCGCCTACCGGGAGGCCCAGGAGTACAACTCCGAGCGGGTGACCCGGGACCCGACCCGGATGTCCAACAAGATGCGTCTGCTGCGCCGGCTGATCGAGTACCCGGTGACCCTCAAGCAGAAGACTCAGGAGCTCGGCGGCGGCGAGCAGAAGGCGGTCAAGGCCCTGGCCACGGCGGTAGTGATGGTGTTCGTCTCGCTGGGGCTCTTGCGGGTGCGCGATACGCTGTCGGACATCACCGTGCTCTTCGTGCTGGCCATGGCGGGCCTCTACGCCCTGCGTGAGGTGTTCAAGGACGACCTGCGCAACACCCTCTGGCGTCTGCTGCGCCGGGGACGACCCAAGTGGCGCCGCCAGTACCTGGACCCGACTCGCAGCGTGCCGGTGGGCCGCCAGCTGGAGTGGTGCGACTACACCCGCTTTCCCAAGCTCGACGAAGAGATCAAGCGGGTGCGCAAGCGCAGCGTGGCCCAGCGCGAGGAGGTGGTGCTCCACTACCGCTCCAGCTCGCGCATGTCGCCGACCCGCTTCCTGAGCGGCTATGACCGCACCCGGGAGACCCTGACCCTGGACCTCTCCCCGCTGGCGCGCCTGATGGACAAGGGCAGCCATCGGGTCTATCGGCTGGAGGAGGGGCAGGTGGTGCGCGAGGAGGTGGAGAAGCGCCACCTGATCAACCTGGTGATCCGCGAGGTCCAGGGCGACCGGCCGGCGACCCTGCAGCGCTGGAAGGTGGTAATGAGCCGCTCACGCATCGTCGATGTGGAGGAGGTGCACGCCGAGGGGCCCGGCCATGAGGGCTGAGGCTTTGGGCGGCGCCTGCAGGGTTGACGCAGCGTTCGGCAGTACCGCCCTGGATCAATGCACCGGGGCCGGCTCCTTGCTATCTTGGAAGGGTACTCAATTCCCTGGTGGAGAACGCCCGATGCAAGCAGCAGATGTCATGACTCAGAACGTCATTACCGTGTCGCCCGACAGCGAGGTGCGCGAAATCGCCAGCCTGCTGCTGGAGCACGGTATCAGTGCGGTGCCGGTGGTGAACGAGAGCGGCAAGGTGCTCGGCATCGTCAGCGAGGGTGACCTGATGCGTCGGGTGGAGAACGATACCCTGGGTCGCAAGTCCTGGTGGCTCAAGTTGTTCGCCGGCCACGATGCCGCCGACTACGTCAAGTCCCACGGCCGCCGTGCCCAGGAGATCATGACCCCGGACCCGCTGACCATCGGCGAGGACATGCCGCTCCACAAGATCTCGCGGCTGCTCGAGAAGCATCACATCAAGCGGGTGCCGGTGGTGAAGGAGGGCAAGCTGGTGGGCATCGTCAGCCGCTCCAACCTGCTGCGCGGCTTCTCCGTGGCGGCCACCGAGGCACAGGTGACCCGAGACGATCGCGAGATCCGCGAGGCGATCCTCAAGGAGGTGGACGACAACACCGGGGTGCTGGTGGATCGTCTCAACGTCATGGTCTCGGAGGGCAAGGTGCAGCTCTGGGGGCTGGTGGAGAACCAGCAGGAGAAGATGGCGGTGCAGGTGGCCGCCGAGAATACCCCCGGCGTGAAGGCGGTCGACAACAATCTGGGCTTCGTGCCCCGGGGCGTGGGCAGCCTGTAACGGCCAGAGGCGCCTGGTGGGCAGGTAAAGCGCAAGCGGGGCGGCCATGGGCCGCCCCGCTTGCGTCAGGTGCCTGCCGAGGCAGAGCGCGCTGCCGGCTCACGCCTCGCTGGGAGAGACCGACTCCACCTGGGCAACCCTCTCCAGGGCCCCGCGCAGGTGGGCCAGGCTGCGCTCGCGGTCGTGGAGCTTCTCCAGGCCGAACAGGCCGATGCGGAAGGTCTGGAACTCGTCGCCTTCGTCGCACATCAGCGGCACGCCGCCGGCCACCTGCAGGCCCGCCTCGGCGAACTTGCCGACGATGCCGGCGTCCCGGGTGTAGCTGACCACCACGCCGGGCGCGGTGAAGCCCGGGGCCGCCACGCTGCGGTAGCCGAACTCCTCGAGCAGCGCACGCACGCCGTCGCCCAGGGCCTGCTGCTCGTCACGCACCTTCTCCAGGCCGTAGGCCTCGATCTCGTTCATGACGTCGCGCAGCCTGACCAGGCCATCGGTGGGCAGGGTGGCGTGATAGGCGTGCCCGCCGCCCTCGTAGGCCTCCATGATCGAGAGCCATTTCTTCAGGTCGCAGGCGAAGCTCGTGCTGGTGGTCTCGTCGATGGCCTCCCGAGCCTGGCGGGAGAGCATCACCATGGCGCAGCAGGGCGAGGCGCTCCAGCCCTTCTGGGGGGCGCTGACCAGGACGTCGACGCCGAGGTCCTGCATATCGACCCAGATGGCGCCGGAGGCGATGCAGTCCAGCACCAGCAGGCCCCCCTCCTGATGGATGGCGTCGGCCACCTGGCGGATATAGTCATCGGGCAGGATGATGCCGGCGGCGGTCTCCACGTGGGGCATGAAGACGATATCCGGCTGCTGGTCGCGGATCGCCTCGATCACCTCCTCGATGGGCGCGGGAGAGAAGGGCGAGGTGGCATCCTGCTCGTCGAGGCGGCGCGCCTTGAGCACGTTGATATCGGCCGGGATGCGGCCCATCTCGAGGATCTGGCTCCAGCGATAGCTGAACCAGCCGTTGCGGATCACCAGGCAGCGGCGCTCCTTGGCAAACTGGCGGGCCACCGCCTCCATGCCGAAGGTGCCGCTGCCGGGCACGATCACCGCGCTGTGGGCGTGATAGACCCGCTTGAGGTGGCCGGAGATATCGCGCATCACCTCCTGGAAGCGGGCGGACATGTGGTTCAGGGCGCGGTCGGTATAGACCACCGAATATTCCAGCAGCCCATCGGGGTCAACGTCGGGAAGCAAGCCTGGCATGTGAATCTCCGTGATCGGGCAGAGGGGCTTCGCTAAGGCAAAGGGCCATGGCCTGAGGATATGCCCATTCGCCAGCCGGAGCCAGCCGCCCCGGGCCCGCGCCCGGGGCAGGGTGGGCTCAGTCGTTCTGGGCCGCCTGGATGGCGGTCAGCGCGATGGTGTAGACGATGTCGTCGACCAGGGCGCCACGGGAGAGGTCGTTCACCGGCTTGTTGAGACCTTGCAGCATGGGGCCGACGCTGACCACCCGGGCACTGCGCTGCACCGCCTTGTAGGTGGTGTTGCCGGTGTTGAGGTCGGGGAAGACGAACACCGTGGCGCGACCGGCCACCGGGGAGTCCGGCGCCTTCTGGCGGCCGACGCTCTCGATGGCGGCGGCGTCATACTGCAGCGGGCCGTCGATCGAGAGCTCCGGGGCCCGCTCCCGGGCCAGGCGGGTGGCCTGGCGCACCTTCTCCACATCGGCGCCGGAGCCGGATTCGCCGGTGGAGTAGCTGATCATCGCCACCCGAGGCTCGATGCCGAAGGCCTGGGCGGAGCGGGCGCTCTGCAGGGCGATCTCGGCCAGGGTCTCGGCGTCAGGGTCGGGGTTCACCGCGCAGTCACCGTAGACCACCACCTGCTCGGGCAGCAGCATGAAGAAGATCGAGGAGACCTGGCGGTAGCCCGGGGCGGTCTTGATCAGCTGGAAGGCCGGCCGCACCGTATTGGCGGTGGTGTGGATGGCGCCGGAGACCAGGCCATCCACCTCGTCGAGGGCCAGCATCATGGTGCCGAGCACCACGTTGTCGTGGAGCTGGGCCTCGGCGGTGAGCTCGTTGAGCCTGCCGGCCCGGCGTTCCACCATGGGGGCCACGTAGCGCTCGCGGATGCTGTCCGGGTCGATGATCTCGAGCCCCTCGGGCAGCTCGATGCCGCGGTTGCGCGCTACCTCCTGGATCTCCTCGGGCTTGCCCAGCAGCACGCAGCGGGCGATGCCGCGGCGCTGGCAGATCGCCGCGGCCTCCACGGTGCGCGGCTCGCTGCCCTCGGGCAGCACGACCCGCCGGTCGGCCTGCTGGGCCAGCTTGACCAGCTGGTGGCGGAAGGCGGAGGGGGAGAGGCGCCGGGTATAGCCCCGGCTCAGGTGGTCCTTGAGCCACTGCAGGTCGATATGGGCGGCGACGAAGTTGGCCACCTTCTCAGCGCGCTCGAGGTCGTCGATGGGGATGTCGTTGCCCATCTGACCGAGGTTCCTGGCGGTGGTGAAGCTGTCGGTGTCGACGCTGATCACCGGCAGGCCGGTCTTCAGCGCGGGGCGACACATCTCGATCATGTTGTCGCCGGGGATGAAGCCGTTGGTGAGCAGGACGCCTGCCAGGGGCACGCCGTTCATGGTGGCCAGCGCCGAGGCCAGCACCACGTCGTCGCGATCCCCGGAGGCGACCACCAGCCCGCCGGGCTTGAAGATGTGCAGGGCGTTGGAGGCGCTGCGGGCGCAGAGGCTGGTGGAGAGCACCCGCCGCTCGGGCTCGCCCTCGTTGAGCACGGTGGCGTTCAGGGCGCGGGCCACGTCCAGCACCCGAGGGGCGGAGAGGGCCGGGGCCCAGGGCACCATGCCGATCAGGTGGAAGCGCTCGGTGGCGAGCGCCGGGGAGTGGCGGCGCAGCTCGGCGAGCAGGGTCTCCTCCAGGTGGGGCGCTGCGGTGCCGGGGGCCAGGGCGCTGGCGTCTTCGCCGCCGGGCAGGTTGTGCATCCGCATTAGGATACAGCCCAGGGTGCGGGCCGAACCGACCCCGCCGAAGGCGCGGGCGTGCATGTCGAGCTGCTCGGCCAGGGTCTGGGGTTCGGCCAGATCGCCACTGCCCACCAGGATGATCCTGGCATTCAGCGCGTGGGCCAGCTGGGCGTTGACCTGGGCGGCGTAGCCGGCGTGACGGGTCGGCACCAGCCCCTCCATCACCAGCAGCTCGGGGGCGTCATCGGCGAAGGCCTCCAGGGCGGTCTCCTGCAGCGCCACCACCTGCTCCATCAGGACGTCGAGGCGGTCCTGGCGCAGCAGCCGCTCCATCTCGGCCTGGGGAATCGGCGTTGGCGGGCGCAGTCCCAGGGTGCTGTTGACCAGTGCGCAGGAGCGGTCCGGCCCCGGGCCGTTGAGCTCGTCCTGACGCAGCGGCTTGAGGAAGCCGGCCTTGAGGCCGATGGTGTCCAGCGCCTGGATGAGGCCCAGGCAGGCCGAGGTGAGGCCGGCGCCCTCGCTGGTGGGAACCAGCAGGATGGCCTGGGGGGCGGGGCGGGCAGGGCGCGGTGTCATCGAGGGGTTTCTCCCAGCAGTTGGCGGGTTTCGTCGGCGATACGGCCCTCCTCGTCGGTGGGGATTACCCAGAGAGCGGGCCGGTTTGGCGTCAGGGTATCGATGCGGCCCTCGCGGCCGCGAATCGTCTCGCGGTTGGCCGCGGGGTCCAGGGCGAGGCCGAAGTGGGGCAGCAGGGCCACCACCTTCTCCCGCACCGCGGGCGAGTTCTCGCCGATGCCCCCGGTAAAGAGGATGCCGTCCAGGCGCGGCAGGGCGCAGGAGAGGGCAGCCAGGGACTTGGCGATGCGGTAGCAGAATACCTCCACGGCGAGCGCCGCGCCGGCATGGCCCGCGTCGGCGGCGGCCTCCAGCTCGCGCATGTCGTTGGTCAGCCCCGAGAGGCCCAGCAGGCCGCTCTCCCGGTTGAGTACGCGGTCGATCTTCTCGAGCTCCCAGCCCAGCTGCCGGGCCAGGTGGGCGTGCAGGCCGGGGTCGACGTCGCCGCTGCGGGTGCCCATGACGAGGCCTTCCAGCGGGGTGAGGCCCATGCTGGTGTCGAGGCTCCGGCCCTCCCAGACCGCGGCGGTGGAGCAGCCGTTGCCCAGGTGGGCGGTGAGCCAGCCGCCGGGGTGACCGGCCAGGGCGTCGGCCCGGGCGCTGACATAGGCGTGACTGGTGCCGTGGAAGCCGTAGCGGCGGATGCCGTGGTCGCGGTAGAGCGCCTCGGGCAGGGCGTAGCGGTAGGCCCGCGGCGGCAGGCTCTGGTGGAAGGCGGTGTCGAAGACCGCCACCTGGGGCAGCTCGGGAAAGAGTGCCCGGGTGGCCGCGATGCCCTGCAGATTGGCCGGGTTGTGCAGCGGCGCGAGCGCGCTGGTCGCCTCGATGGCGGCGACGACATCGTCATCCAGGCGGGCGGCCCGGGTGAAGCGCTCCCCGCCGTGGACGACCCGGTGTCCCACGGCCCCGGGGCGGCGCCCCTCCAGTCCCTCCAGGATCGCCGTCAGGGCCTGGACATGGTCGGCCCTGCCCAGGGGGCGGGTGAAGGATTCGCCCCGGGCATCGGTCCCCTTGAGGCGGGCGTCGTCGCTGCCCAGCCGCTCGGCCAGACCGGTCAGGCGCGGCTGGTCGGCCGCCGCCGGTACCAGGGCATACTTGATGGAGGAGGAACCGCAGTTGATCACCAGGACCGGGTCGTTCATCGACGCTCCTCGAGAGTTGAGTTTGGGCTTTAGTCTAACATGCTGCCTGGGTAGGTAGTCTGTTAACTGCCTGACCCGCATCATGCCATGAGACGCAACAGCATTTCTTTCCCGCCACACTCTGCACGGAAGCCGTGACATGTCGAGTCCCACTGCCGCATCGGCAGCGCCTGCCCCCTTTCCCCGGCCGCTGGCCCTGGCCCTGATGTGCGCCCTGGCCACCCTGTTCGCCGCCAACCACGTGGCGGCCCGGGTCGCCTTCGATGACGGCGCAGGGCTCCTGCTGGCCATCGTGCTGCGCTCCGGGGTCGCCGCCCTGGCCCTGGCGGTGCTGGTGCTCATGCAGCGCAAGTCGCTGCGACTGCCCGTCGGCACCGGCCACTGGCAGCTGGCGGTGGGGCTGCTGGTGGCGGTGCAGAGCCTCTGCCTCTACTCGGCGGTGGCGCGCATTCCCGTGGTGGTGGCGCTGCTGCTCATGAACACCATGCCGATCCAGCTGGCGCTGCTCTCCTGGGCCCTGGGCGGGCCGCGGCCCAGCGGCCGGGCGGCGCTGATCATGGGGGTGATCCTGGTGGGGCTGGTGGTGGTGCTGGACGTGCCGGCCTGGCTCGGCGATCCCGCGGCCATGGGGCCAGGCTGGCTCGCCGGGGTGGGCTTCGGCCTGGCCGCCGCCGCCGCCTTCGCGGTGGCGCTCTGGATCACCGAGCACCGCCTGGGCGAGGTGGGCAGCACCCTGCGCAGCCTGCTGACCATGCTGACCGTGCTCGTGGCGATGGTCGCCGCAGGGGGCCTGGGGCTGGTGCCAGGCGGCATGGCGCTGCCCCAGTCGCTGCCCGGCTGGATGGGCCTTGGGCTCCTGGCGCTCCTCTACGCCGTGGCCTTCTCCACTCTCTTCATCACGGTGCCCAGGCTCGACATGGCCCGCAACGCCCCGGCCATGAACATGGAGCCGGTGGCCGCCTTGGTGCTGGGCTACCTGGTGCTCGGCCAGGCGCTGACCCCGGTGCAGCTGGTCGGCGGCGGTATCGTGCTGGCGGGCATCGTGGCCCTGGGGCTCTCGAAGCGGGCCTAGCGAGGCGGCGTCGCCCAGAGGCGACGCCACTTGGCGCGCATTTGCACATTTCTGACCTTGAGTCTGGCGTGCCGGGCTACCACACTGAGGCGTGTTGTGGAACAGTGTTCTTTAATCAGGAGGTTGCCATGAAACGCCTTACCCTTGCGGCCGCAACCGCTGCCCTCTTTGCTGCCGGCGCGGCTACCAGTGCCCAGGCCCAGCAGGCCTTCTATCCCCAGCCCTACATCGGCGGCGACGCCATGTTCTGGGACCTCAACCCCGATGGGCCCGCCTCCAGCCGCGATAGCGTCGGCCTGCGCCTCAACGGCGGCATGCAGTTCAATGAGTACTTCGCCGTGGAGGGCCACCTGGGTGGCGGCGGCTCCGACGGCCCCGTCGAGCTCGATTACCTGATCGGCGCCTATGCCAAGGGTATCCTGCCGGTGGCCCCGGAGTTCCGCCTCTATGGCCTGGCCGGCTTCACCGAGGTGGACTTCGATATCGACCGCGAAAGCGGCTTCTCCTACGGCGCCGGCGCCGAGTTCGATGTGGCGCCCCAGCTGTCGATTGGTGCGGACTATATGCGCTACCTGGACAAGTCTGACTACACCTTCGATGCGGCAAGCGTGGGCGTGCGCTATCGGTTCTAATCGGCCCAGTATTTGAGTGCCCCGCGGCAGTCCATGTGCCATGCCGGGGCACTTTACTCATCATCTGTGCAAAGCTGCCTGACCAGAGCGTGCAGGCCGACGCTGTTTGAGCCTTTGAAAAGAAGATTATCGGTATCTTGCAGGTCATGCGTTATTGCTGGCCATGCCCCCTGTCTCGTAGCGTGTGCCGTGCACTCAATGCCGTGAGATGTGAGTGGTGCCTCAAGGCGTGACATCAGTGCGCCTATCAAATGAACACGAGCTGGCCGGCAGGCCAGAATAGAGGGCAAGAGGGCATCATGATATGTTTCTGCTTCGCTGCCTTGTTCTAGCATGTCGCCTAATATCAAGATATTCCTGCCGGCATCACTATAGGCTGCCATGAGTTCGAGAGCTGCACGCATGGAAAGGGGGTTGGCATTATAGGACTCATCGATGATGCGCAGGCGCTTGCCTTTCCATGTGACCTCTATTACTTGGCCGCGCCCATCTGATGGCGAGGTTTTGCTGAAGCCTGTTAGTAACTTTTCAAGCGGTAGCTTGAGGCTGTAAGATAGTGCCAAGCAAACGAGGCTGTTGAGTGCCATGTGCCGGCCCGGTGCACTTAGTCGATAGCTGAAAATGCCGCCCGGCGTGCGAGCCTTGACGCTTTTTCTTTTCAGGTCATAATCCTGAAGAAAAATATCGGAGCATGGGTTCTCTCCATAGGTGATCAGGTTGAGTCCCGCCCTCTTTGCTCTATCAGCCATGTATTCATAATGATCGCTATCACGACAGATTATCGCTGTTTTTCCGCGACTCATTCTCTGGAAGATATTGGATTTTCTCCTTGCTGTATCGAGTGTTGTCTGCCCCTCCTTGAGATGAGAAGTTCCGATATTGGTGATTATGGCGATGTCCGGGGCTACTTGTTTTATGTGAAAGCCGTCGGGCGAGTTTATCGCTGTCACGGCCGCCTCGAGTACGACAAGAGAGGTCGATGGGCTTGCGCTAGCTAGGGAAATAAGCATGCCGCAGCGCGAATTGTAGTTGCCATAGGTGGCGTGTGTGGACATGAAGTTTCCGAATACTGTAGAGATCATATCCACTGTCGATGTTTTGCCAGCACTTCCGGTTACTGCTACCACAGGGCAGGAGAGCCTGGACCTGTTGGCTATACCAATTTCGAGCAGTGCCTGAAAGGGATCGTTGACTTGAAGGACTGGGAAGTCGTCTGGAAGCCCACCTATGGGTCGGGCCACGATGGCGCCGGCCAACCTGTCATGCAGCGAAGGCAGACGCGAATGGCTGTCCCACGGGTTAGAATCAGCCCGCTTAAGATTGGAGTACTGCTCATGACGTGCACGGTCATGATGTGTGTGTGCCACATAGAGCGTAGGAGTGGGCACCATGTTCAGGTGAGATGAAGCGGCAACGATAGAATTGACGTACCATCCCTTGGGAGGAGCGACCAGCCATCGGCCCCCGGTAATGTTGGCGATCTGAGCGGCGTTCCAGGTACCTTCACCGGAGCTGTAAAGGCTGGCAGTAGAAAAGCGGGTCCGATAGCTTGTATGAATCGGAGGCTCCAGTGCGGCAATGTCTACATTGATCAATGTGGGATGCCGATAAACCTTCGACACGCTTTGTTCGCCAAGCACTCGGATCTCAAGCTGATGCGGACCATTGACTAGCTGTTTCATGGGAGGAGGCCGGAGCCCGTAAAAGTCGCGGTAGATGTGAGCGGGCTTCCATTCGTTGCTAGGCTGCATCCAGTCACACGGATCATGATCCATGCCCCGGCCCCAGTACGGTTTTCGGGTGTCTTCCCAAGGTACAGCACGGTAATCAAGGCGAAGCGGCTCGTCAGGCTGCTGCATGGAAGTCCACCATGTCTCTACCCAGAGCATGCTTCGCTTGGAGAGCGAACTCGGAGTGACGCGTAGGCCAAGTAGCGTCAGGCCGTTTAGCGTAACAGGCTTGATTCGGCACTCTCTTGGTACATCGTTTGCGAGCCCGGGGCGCTGTGCCTGATAAGCAAGAAGTGCTTCAGGTCGATACTGGCGGGATACCTCCTTCTGATGTTTTAATTCATGTTGCTCTTTTACAGCTTGCAAGATCAGGTAGGCGTCATTCTGTTCACATTTCAGCTGAGTGCCAAGTGCTTTGCATCGCTCGGCGTATCGTGTGATCACGGCACTGGCCGGTGCACCCATTAGCCTTCGACTCTTGCCGAAGCCGACAGCCAATGGGATAAAGCGTATCCAGCTGACCCCTCGGCAGGTCAAGCCAAGCTGAAAGATACCGCCATCGGCAGGACGCTGGCGCATCGCATCAAATAGTAAGTCGCCTGCATCGTGAATAATGGGGCGGTTGCGGTATACCTCAATGCCTTGAAGGCAGTGAGCGGAGGCGCCTAAGACTGCATCAGCCCCTGCATCTATCAAGGCATGACCTGTTGCAACTTCCTGTGCGTCGGGGGTCTCCAGTCCATTGGCGCCCCAGTGTACAGCAACAATCGCCAAGTCGGCACTGGATTTGGCTTGCTTGATGCGTGGCTGCAGCTCTTTGTACCAACGCTGTGGTTGATTCAATGGAAGATAGGCGATGCCTGGCTGAGCGCTGCCTGCAGCGAAGCGATGCTGGGTCGCGTCAATCGAGAAAATAGCAACCTTCACGTTGCCAGCCTCAAGGAAAACTGGCTCAAAGGCTTCATCGCGGTGCTGTCCGCTGCCGACCTGATCAATGCCTGCTGCTTTCAGTATGGCCTTCTGTTGCAGCAGTGCTTCAGCTCCATAGTCGCCGCTATGGTTGTTGGCGACGGTTACCAGATCAACGCCTGCTGCCATTAAGATGCGGGCCATTTCTGGGCGCGCTCGATAGTAGTAAGGGCCACCTTCACCCTTCGGGGCACCCTGCTCGCCCAGCGTACTGATCACGCACTCCAGGTTGATAACAGTGAGGTCGGCTGCCGATAGCTCAGAAATTGGCAGGATGGAGGCTTCGCCTAACTGGCGGGTGCGATAGTGCTGTCGGCGCCCGAGGTTTACATCGCCTCCCCAAGCAAGCACCCCGTCAGCAGCATAGCGGCCGAAAATATGTGTATTTTTTGTCTGTATCGACGACGTGTCCGGTGGCTCAGTGGAGGCATCAGAGGATAGTTGCTCTACCCGTCTTGAGTGCTGTGTTCCCGCCTGCATCGTCTTTGCTGACATTGTCTACTCCCCAATATTTTTAGGCACCAATATACCAAGAGTTCGGGGGTCGTCGGGCCGCAGTTTTGATACAAAGAGATACAAATGGTGTCAGCAGGCGCTACCGCTTCTGATCGGCAGCCCGCGCCTTCCGCTCTGGCTTGGCCATAGCGCCGTGTCCCCCGAGGCCCTGTGCTCGGGGCGCACTTTTTTAGTGCGCGCCAATGCTGCTTTTTGGTGCGGCTGAGGCCCGCTGGTGCGCATAAAGGGCCCATCCTGCCGTCTGGCACGCCCTGTGCAAGGCATTGGGCATGACTGGCCATCAAGATCCGATGCCACGCACCAGATGCCATGCCCCAGGAGCTGCCATGACCGACTCTGCGAAATACACCACGCCTGCCAGCATGTCGCGGGAGAGCACCGACGCCGCCTTTACCCCGCGCCTGCTGTTCACCGATCTGGATGGCTCGCTGCTCGACCACCACAGCTACGACTGGGGCCCCGCGCGGCCTTGGCTGGCCCAGCTCAAGCAGCTCGGCGTGCCGGTCATTCCGGTGACCAGCAAGACCCGCAGCGAGATCGTGCCCCTGCGCCAAGCCCTGGGCCTGGCCGACACCCCCTTCATCGCCGAGAACGGCGCCGTGGTGGGGCTGCCGCTGGCCTGGTGTCACGCCCGCATCGACCGTCCCGGCCCCGATGGCCTGGCTATCCGCACCCTGGGGGTGGACATCGGCTTCGTGCGCAAGCGCCTGGCGGTGTGGCGCGAGCGGCTCGGCGTGTGCTTCACCACCATGAGCGAGATGTCTCTGGACGAGCTGGTCGACTACACCGGCCTGCCCGAGCCCGAGGCGCGCCTGGCGCGGATGCGCGAGGGCAGCGAGCCGCTGGTCTGGGAAGATGACGAGTCGCGGCTCGAGGGCTTTCGCGAGGGACTCGCCGGCGACGGCCTGCAGCTGGTGCGGGGCGGGCGCTTCTGGCACGCCACCGGCACCTCCCACAAGGGCAGTGCGGTGAGCTGGCTGATCGCACGCTGCGAGGCGCTGCGCGGCCGGCGGCCGCTGACCCTGGCGCTGGGGGATGGCCCCAACGATATTCCCATGCTGGAGGCGGTGGACCAGGCGGTGGTGATCCGCGGCTGCCATGGGCTGGAGGTGATGCCGGACCAGCCATCGCTCTACCGCAGCAGGGCGACGGGACCCGCCGGCTGGGCCGAGGGGGTGGCCTACTGGTGGGGGCGAGCCGACCGCCGGGTGATACCGGCGGCGCTGCGTGAAACGGTCGAGGCGGCCGAGGAGGCAGCGGCATGAGTGACTTCCATCAGAACGGCATCATCACCGACTTCCACAACCTCACCCGCCGCCCGGTGGCGGCCCTTGAAGCCGAGCTTGTCGAGTTCAGCCGGCGCCGGCCGATGAGCCTGATACTGCCGTCGCTCTTCTCGGAGCTGGAGGGGCCGGCGCTCGCCCACATCGTCGAGGCCCTGGCCGAGGTGCCCTACCTGGCCGAGGTGGTGATCGGGCTCGACCGGGCCGACCGCGAGCAGTTCCTGCACGCCCGGAAGTTCTTCGCCCGCCTGCCCCAGCGCCACCGCATCCTCTGGAACGATGGCCCGCGGCTGCGGGCCCTGGATGCCGAGCTGGAGGAGCACGGCCTCTCGCCCCGGGAGCCCGGCAAGGGGCGCAACGTCTGGTTCTGCGCGGGCTACGTGCAGGCCTCCGGGCGCGGCGCCGTGGTGGGGCTCCACGACTGCGACATACTCACCTATGACCGGGGCCTGCTGGCACGGCTCTTCTATCCGGTGGCCCACCCCCACTTCAACTACGAGTTCTGCAAGGGCTACTACCCGCGCATCGCCGAGGGCAAGCTCAACGGCCGGGTGGCGCGGCTGATGGTGACGCCGCTGCTGCGGGCGCTCAAGCAGATGCACGGGCCGCTGCCCTACCTGGAGTACCTGGACAGCTACCGCTACCCGCTCTCCGGAGAGTTCGCCATGCGCGCCGAGGTGCTCGACGGCATCCGCATCCCGGCGGACTGGGGCCTGGAGATCGGCGTGCTCTCCGAGGTGCATCGCAACCACTCCACCAAGCGGCTCTGCCAGGTGGACCTGGCCGACTGCTACGACCACAAGCACCAGCCGGTCTCGGAGGAGGATGCCTCGGCCGGGCTCAACCGCATGAGCCTGGACATCGCCAAGGCGCTCTACCGCAAGCTGGCCACCCAGGGCGTGACCTTCAGCGCCGAGGGGTTCCGCACCCTCAAGGCCACCTACTACCGCCTGGCCCTGGACCTGATCGAGGCCTACCACCACGACGCCGTGATGAACGGCCTCGCCCTGGACCGCCACGCCGAGGAGCGCGCCGTGGAGCTGTTCGCCGCCAACCTGCTGGAGGCGGGCAGCGTCTTTCTCGACAACCCCGGCGAGCGTCCCTTCATTCCCAGCTGGAACCGGGTGCGCTCCGCCATCCCCGACCTGCTTAGCCGCCTCCACGACGCCGTGGAGGCGGACAACGCCGGAGCGGCTTAAGGGCGCTGCACCAGCCATAGGGTGCGGTAGGGGGCGAGGCTCTCCACCGGCGCCCAGGGCTCGTTTTCCAGCAGGTCGAACCACTCCCCCTCGGCCAGCGCCGCCACTTCCAGCGGCTGGCGCTGGTCGCTGACGTTGTGGATCGCCAGCAGGCGGCGGCCGTCGGCCAGCGGGCCGCGCTCCACCACCAGCAGCCCCGGCGGGGCGGGGTGGACCCGCTGGGGGGCGTCGGGATGGAAGCAGGGCTCCGCCCGGCGCACGGCCAGGCGCCGCTTGAGGGCCAGGAAGACCTCTCGGGTCGGGGTGTGGCGACTGTCGAGCAGCTCCTCGAGCTCGCTCAGGCGCCAGCGGCGGCGATTGATGGAGCGCAGCCTGCCGCTGCGCTCCACGCCTTCCAGGTCGTTGGGGGTGGCGGTCAGGCAGTGCAGGTAGAGCGCCGGAATGCCCTGCAGGGCCAGCATCAGGTGCTGGCTGCAGAGGAAGCGCTCCACCTGCCAGGGGTCGGGGCCGCGCCGGGTGCCCCGCATGGCGTCGAACCAGGTGATGTTGATCTCGTAGGGAATGTCCGTGCCGTCGGCGCGCCTTCGCATGCTGACGAAGCCGCCGAAGCGGTGCATCAGCTCCAGCAGCGCCTCGATCTCGTGGGGGGGCAGCCAGCCCTCCAGGGGGCGCACGCCGATGCCGTCGTGGCTGGCGGTGAAGTTGAGGTAGCTGCACCCCGGCGGCAGCTCGGGCAGGCTCTCGAGCCAGTCGGCCAGCAGGGTGGCGTCGCCGGCGGTGAGGGTGTGCAGCAGCAGCGGCGGCAGCGAGAACTGGTAGACCAGGTGCGCCTCGTCGGGCTCCCCACCTTCTGCAAGACGTTCCAGACCAAAGTAGCTGAGGTTCTCGTGGTGGGGCACGTTGGTCTCGGTGAGCAGCAGGGTACCCGGCGCCACATGGTCCACCACGGCGCGCAGCAGGCGCACCACCTCGTGGGTCTGGGGCAGGTGGATGCAGGGGGTGCCTATCTCCTTCCAGAGGTAGGCGATGGCGTCGAGGCGGACGATGCGGGCGCCCTGGCTGAGGTAGAAGAGCAGGATGCCGATGAACTCCAGCAGCACGTCCGGATTGGCGAAGTTCAGGTCGATCTGGTCCTCGGAGAAGGTGGCCCAGAGGTGGCGGGTGCCGCGGCGGGTAGGCACCGGCACCAGCAGCGGCGAGCTGCGCGGGCGGACTACCGCCGAGAGGTCGGTCTCCGGGTCCATCTCGATAAAGAAGTCCCGCCCCGGCTGGCTGCCGGTCAGGTAGTCGACGAACCAGAGCGACTCCCGCGAGACATGGTTGAGCACCAGGTCCACCGCCAGGTCGCGCCCCTTGGCCAGGGCGCGGATCTGCTCCCAGTCGCCCAGCGCCGGGTCCACCTCCCGGTAGTGGATCACCGAGAAGCCGTCGTCGCTGCTCCAGGGGAAGAAGGGCAGCAGGTGAACGCCGCTGAAGGTATCGGGCAGGCGCTCATCTAGGAACTCCCCCAGCACCTCGAGGGGTGGGCGGTCGCCGTCGAGGAGGCTGTCGCCGTAGCCGATCAGCCACTGGTCCCGCTCGCTCCACAGCGGTGCGGGGGATTCACCCCGGGAGGGCGCCGGCGAGGGCGGTGCCTGATGGCCCAGCAGGGTGAGCAGGCGGCGCAGCACCTCCTCGGCGCGTTCGCCATACAGCAGGTCAAGGTGCGCCCGGGCGCGGCGGCGAAAGCCATCGGCGTCCAGCGGCGTGGCGAGGGAGGGGGTGAAGATGGGGGAGGCGGTGGGGCGGTCGGGCATGGCGGGGCGCTCCGGGGGCTGGCATTACCCCCTTTCATGCAGGGGGCGTGCCAGCCCTGCGGGGCCGTCAAAACAGGCTCATGCGCTTCATCACGCCGTCGCGGCGAATCAGCCAGTGGTAGAGGGCGCCGGCGATATGCAGGGCCACCAGGCCGAGGATCACCCAGCCCAGCCAGCCGTGCCAGCCGAACAGCCGCTCCGAGAGCGCCTCGTTCACCGGCACGATGCCGGGCAGGTGCCAGTGCAGGAACTGCACCGGGAAGTCGCCGCTGGCGGTGGCGGCCCAGCCCAGCAGCGGCTGGGCCAGCAGCCCCAGGTAGAGCAGATGGTGCACCGCCGTGCTGAGCACGCGCTGCAGGGGCGGCAGCGGTGGTTCATGGTCGGGCACCACGTAGAGCAGCCGCGTGGCCAGGCGCAGGGTCATCAGCGCCAGCAGCGCCACGCCCAGGGACTTGTGGGCGGTGTAGAGAGCGTCAGTGCCGGCACGGCCGAGCCGTTCCATGGCGCCCTCGAAGCCGAGAACACCGAGGGTCAGGCCGCTGGCCAGCGACAGAAGCAGCACGGCGGCCACCAGCCAGTGCAGCACGCGGTGAGGGTAGGCATAGCGATCCGCCTCCGGCAATTCCATCTCCGACATGGGACTCTCCCGGGAATCGAGGTGGGCACCGCTACAGCCTAGCCAAACTCAGCGTTGAGAGCCGTTTTCCGGCCCGCGAGCATCGTGGCCCCCTGCATATGCAGGGGGCGACGCCGACGAGCCTCGCTACACTGGGTGCTGTCGGCAACGTGGAGGGGGCAGGATGACGATCGGTGTGCAGCGAAAGCTGGGGCTGCTGCTGGGTCTGGGGCTGATGGCCCTGTCCTGGTGGCTGGTGACCGCGGGACTGGAGCGCCTCGGCGAGGCGCGGCAGTGGCAGCGGCTCAACGTCAGCGCCGCAACGGCGCTGCTGGAAGGCCCCTATCGCCTGCAGGTGGAGACCCGTCCGGAGAGGTCGAGTGTCACTGCTCCCTACTCCGGCGAGCGGGTGCTCTGGGTGGAGTATCGGCGCGAACGCCGCGTGCGGGATGGCGATTCCCGCCGCTGGCGTACCACGGATCACGGGTATCGTAGCGTGGCGGAGCTGCCCGTGCAGGACACTATCAGCGGTCGGCCGCTTGTCCTGATGCCCGGGGTGGGGGCTCATCCCGACAGCAGCGTCAGACTGGCCGACGACCCTCCCGGTGACTGGCGGATTCCGCAGAGCCACTATAACCGCTCGGGCAATATCCGCACCCGCGAGTGGGCGATACCGGCAGACGCCCCCATGGCGCTGGAGCTGGTGGCCGAATATCGCGGCGAGGATAGCGTCGTGCCCCACGCCCGTGATCGCCACGGCATTCCCGGCACCGTGACGCCCGCCGGTGCGCTGGAGCAGGCCGGCGGTGAGCGCGGCCTCCAGGGGGCGGCGCTGCTCGGTGCCGGCGTGCTGGCGGTGTCGCTGGGCGCCGGGCTGGTGCTGGTAGGGGTGGGCGTGCACACCTTCTGGCTGTATGCCAGCGTGCTGGTGGTGCTGATCAGCGGCCAGTTGCTGTTGATGGGCGCCAACGACATGCGCCGCGAGTGGCAGGGTGCCGCCGAGCTGCTGGAGCGCCGCGTGGAGGCGTGGCGGCCCCTGGCGGAATCGTCGCAGGGCGAGGCGGCCCTGGCCGACCTGCACGCCCTGGGCGAGCAGATTCAGGCCAGCGCCGGCGGCTGGCTGGACCGGCGCATGGCGCGACTGGCGGTGGCTGACGCCCTGGCGGCGCTGCCGGAACCCTCCGGCGAGGCGCAGCGGCCGACCCCCGACGTGGCGGCGGCCCCCCTGCGCTTCTCGCTGTGGATGTGGGCGCTGGTCCTGATGGCGGGGGGCGCCGGCGGTTTCGGCCTGTGGCGCGGCCTGAACGCCATTCGTATCAAGCGCCTGATCGATAACCTGCCGCTCAACCGCTCCGGCCGGGTCAGCTACGGCCTGGTCAAGAAGGTAGGGCGCCTCGAGTGTGCCGGCGAGGCACCGCTTACCACCCCCTACACGGGGGTAAAGGATGTGGTGGCCTATCGCTATCTGGTGGAGCGCTACAAGGGCAAGGGCAAGAAGGGGCGGTGGGAGCAGGTCTCGGAGCGCCTGGCCCTGCCGCCGGCGCGCATCGTCGGGGAGCCGCCCGGAGAGGGCGAGGCGCCCGAACAGACGCCGGTGGCGCTGAGAGGGGCAGAGATTCGCTATCGGCATCGGCGCTGTCAGGAGGTGCTCGAGAACGGCGAGCGCTACCGGCATACCGAAAGCTGGCTGCAGCAGGGCGACCCGGTGCTGGTGGTCGGCCACGCGGGGCTCAATCCCGACGCGCCTGGCACCCTGCAGATCCAGCAGGAGCCGGGGCAGCCCTTCCTGGTTGCCGAGCCCGACGAGTCGCACCTCTACCTGCGCCGCGCCGGCGCCGGGTTTTCGCTGATCGCCGCCGGCCTGGGGCTGCTGCTCGGCGCGCTGATGGGGCTGCTGGTGATGGGCGGCAGCCTGACGGCGGATCACCTGGTGCTGCTCGCCACCTTGCCCCCTCTGCTGATGCTGGGCTGTGCGGCGGTGCTGCACTACAACGATCTGGTCTATCTGCGCCATGCGGTGACCCGGCAGCGCCAGCATGTCTGGACCCAGCTGCAGGCCCGCGCCGACCTCTGGGAGAACCTGCTGGGGCTGACCCGAGGGTATCTGGCCCACGAGCGCGAGCTTCTCACCTGGCTCGCCGAGCGACGCGACGCGAATCCCGACATGGCGTCGCTGCCCGAGCAGCTCGAGCACGACCGCCATGCCCTGGCCGGCCTGCAGGCCCGGGCCGAGGCCTATCCCGAGCTGCGCGGCCATGAGGTGCTGGGGGATCTGATGGAGCGCATGGAAGCCACCGAGGACTATCTGGCCTTCCTGCGCGACGCCTACCTGGCCAGCATCGAGCGCTACAACGCGCGCATCGCCTCCTTCCCGGATCTGCTCCTGGCACGGCCGGCGGGGTTTCGCCGCCAGGCCCACAGCCTGGAGACGGTCTAGGCGCCTGTCGGACTGCGGCGGTCGGTCGAGCCCGGCAGGCTCCCAGAACAGCGCGCTGCGGCCGCTCCACGGATAGCATCACGCCGGCCCCAGGGCCGGCGTGATGGTTCACGAGCTTGTCGTCGCTTGCGCAGACAGCGCCCTATACCTCCTGGTAGAGCCTGCTGCCGGTGTGGCGGAACTTCTCCGCCTGCTCCTCCATGCCGCGCTTTACCACCTCGGCGTCGCTCTCGAGGCCCTGCTCGGCAGTACGGTCCCGGTAAGTGTCGCGCACTTCCTGGCTGATCTTCATGGAGCAGAACTTGGGGCCGCACATGGAGCAGAAGTGGGCCACCTTGGCGGAGTCCTTGGGCAGGGTCTCGTCGTGGTACTCCCGGGCGGTGTCCGGGTCCAGGCCGAGGTTGAACTGGTCCTCCCAGCGGAACTCGAAGCGCGCCTTGGAGAGCGCGTTGTCGCGGCGCTGGGCGGCCGGGTGGCCCTTGGCGAGGTCCGCGGCGTGGGCGGCGATCTTGTAGGTGATGATGCCGGTCTTGACGTCGTTCTTGTTGGGCAGGCCCAGGTGCTCCTTGGGGGTCACGTAGCAGAGCATGGCGCAGCCGAACCAGCCGATCATCGCCGCGCCGATGCCGGAGGTGATGTGGTCGTAGCCCGGGGCGATGTCGGTGGTCAGCGGGCCAAGGGTATAGAAGGGCGCCTCGTGGCACGCCTCGAGCTGCTTGTCCATGTTCTCCTTGATCAGGTGCATCGGCACATGGCCCGGCCCCTCGATCATCACCTGGACATCGTGCTTCCAGGCGATCCTGGTCAGCTCACCCAGGGTCTCCAGCTCGGCAAACTGGGCCTCGTCGTTGGCATCGGCCACCGAGCCCGGGCGCAGGCCGTCGCCCAGCGAAAACGCCACGTCGTAGCGCTTGCAGATCTCGCAGATCTCCTCGAAGTGCTCGTAGAGGAAGCTCTCCCGGTGATGGTAGAGGCACCACTTGGCCATGATGGAGCCGCCCCGGGAGACGATGCCGGTGACCCGCTTGGCGGTGAGCGGCACATAGCGCAGCAGCACGCCGGCGTGGATGGTGAAGTAGTCCACACCCTGCTCGGCCTGCTCGATCAGGGTGTCGCGGAACACCTCCCAGGTGAGGTCCTCGGCCACGCCGTTGACCTTCTCCAGCGCCTGGTAGATGGGCACGGTGCCGATGGGCACCGGCGAGTTGCGGATGATCCACTCCCGGGTCTCGTGGATGTTCTGTCCGGTGGATAGGTCCATGACGGTGTCCGAGCCCCAGCGGATGCCCCAGGTCATCTTGTCGACCTCCTCTTCGATGGAGGAGGTGACCGCCGAGTTGCCGAGGTTGCCGTTGATCTTCACCAGGAAGTGGCGGCCGATGATCATCGGCTCGGATTCCGGGTGGTTGATGTTGCAGGGGATGATCGCCCGGCCGGCGGCGACCTCGGCGCGCACGAACTCCGGCGTGATCTCCTCGGGCAGGCGGGCGCCGAAGCCCTGGCCCGGGTGCTGGTGGCCCAGGATCCGCTCGACCTCCTCGTTACCCAGGGCCTGCCGGCGCTGGTTCTCGCGGATGGCGATGAACTCCATCTCCGGGGTGATGATCCCCTGGCGCGCATAGTGAAGCTGGGTGACGTTCCTGCCTGCCTTGGCGCGTCTCGGCGTACGGGTCAGGTCGAAGCGCAGCTGGGCGAGCGTTGGGTCGTTGGCGCGGCGCCGGCCGTACTCGCTGGTGGGGCCGTCGAGGAACTCGGTGTCGCCGCGCTCCTCGATCCAGGCCCGGCGCAGCTCGGGCAGGCCGCGGCGCAGGTCGATCTCGGCCGCCGGGTCGGTGTAGGGGCCGGAGGTATCGTAGACCAGCAGCGGCGGATTCTCCTCATCGGCACCGGAGGTTCTGGTGGGCGAGAGGCTGATCTCGCGGAAGGGCACGCGGATGTCCGGGCGCGAGCCCTCGACGTAGACCTTGCGTGAGCCGGGCAGCGGCTGAATGGCGGCCTCGTCGACCTTGGCGGTCTCGGCGAGGAAGTGGGCGGTCTTGCTCATTCGGGGAACCTCGATGTTGTTGTGAAGGGTTAACAGTGAGGGGTGAGGGGTGAGTCGCCATTAGTCGGCGCGGTCCAGTCCCATCTGCCAGAAGTCGATCTCGAGCCGGGTGGCGTCGCGAAAGACCTGGGTAAGCTCGGCGAAGCGCGCCGGGGTGACATCCTTCAGGCGGGCGTCGAGCCAGGCCTCCTCGGCGCGGCGGGCGGCCTGGAACTCCTCGCTCTCGTACATGGCGATCCAGGCCTCAAAGGGGTTGGCGTCGCCGCGCACGGTGCCAGGCCGGGCGTTGATCCAGTCGGCGATCTCGCCGTAGCCGACCAGGCAGGGGGCCAGGGCCACGTGGAGGTCGAGCAGGTCGCCGCGGTTGCCGGTGTCCAGCACGTAGCGGGTGTAGGCCATGGTGGCCCGCGCCTCGGGCAGCGCGGCGAGATCGGCTTCGCTGATGCCCCAGTCGCGGCAGTAGCCCACGTGAAGGCCCAGCTCCAGGTCGACGATGGCCTTGAGCCCCTCATGGGCCTGGCGCAGGTCGTCCAGGGTGCGGCTCTTGTAGGCGGCCAGGGCGTAGGCCCGGGCGAAGTGGATCAGGAAGAGGTAGTCCTGCTTCAGGTAGTGGCGGAAGGCGCCCTCCTCGAGGGTGCCGTCGGCCAGGCCGCGCACGAAGTCGTGCTCGATATAGGCCCGCCAGTCGTCCTGGCAGGCGGCGGTGAGATCGCTGAAGCGGTAGCCCATGATCTTCTCCGGAGACGAGTGACGATCCGGAGCGCGGGCGAGGGAGGGGGCCTGTAAGCAGCGGGCTACGCGAGGGTAGCCGAGGGGAGGCCGCCGCTTGATTCCTACGCCGGTACGAGCCGGATCAGGTTCAACGGGCCCCGCCGTGACGACAGCGCTGGGGTGGCGCGCTGCCGTATGGCGATCTCAGCCGGTTCCACCGGCACCCCGTCAAGCGAAGGCCCACTCTAGCAGGCCAGGATGTTTTTGCCAGCCCCGAGGCTTATCGGTGTCGGTAGAGCCAGCGCACGTCCACGGCGAAGGAGAGGGTGAGCCCCGCTAGAGCGGTGGCGGCCAGCCAGGTGGCGAGCGGGCCCGGCGTGGCCGGCAGCAGGGCCAGCATCAGCGCCGCCACCTGCCAGACGCACACCGCCTTGCGGCGCAGGCTTTCGGGAAGCTCGCCGGCGAGCCAGGCCCAGCGCCAGCTCGCCGCCACGAAGGCGTAGCGCATGGCGCCGATGGCCAGCACCCAGGGGCCGACCCGGCCGAGCAGCAGCAGCGCCAGGCAGAGCACCAGGATGAAGAAGGCGTCGAGCTCCATGTCGAAGCGGGCCCCCAGGGCGCTGGCGCTGCCGGTGCGGCGGGCCACCCAGCCGTCCACCCCGTCCAGGGCCAGGGCGACCAGGGCCAGGACGAAGAGCCACGCCGCCTGGGCGGCCAGCAGGGCCGGGGCCGCCAGGGTGCCGGCCAGAAGTGCCACCAGCACCCCCCGCGCCAGGGTAACCCGGTTGGCCGGGCCTAAACTCGTTCGAGCCCAGGCGCCTCGCCTCAGCCCTCGCCACAGCAGGGCCGCCATGCCCAGGTAGGTCACGGAGGCCAGCGCCGCCACCCAGGGGAGGGAGGCGCCGCCTGCCTGGCTCGCCGGCAGCCCCAGCAGTGCAAGCAGACCCAGCAGAGCGATGCCCCCCAGGGCCAGCTCCAGGGCCAAGCGCCACGGCCGCGTGGTGCCGGCGGAAGCGGAGGTGAGGTCGGGCGGGGCAAGAGGCAAGGGCATCAGGGGCTCCCGGGGCGTCCATCATGGTAGCGCGGCATTGCCGCTATGCTGAGCCAGAGGGGCCCATGGTGATTACCCTAGCAGTCGGCCGCGAGGAGGGCCGCCGACGCCGATAAGGTTGTTCATTGGGAGGAAAATGTACCATTATTGTAGAAGTATTTCCGTTCCCACTCTCGCTGGAGCCTTCATGACGGTCGACACTGCCACTGCCTTCTGGACCCTGGCGCCCGGTCACGGTGAACTGCGCGAGGAGCCGCTGCCCGCCCTCGGCGAGGGAGGGGTGCGGGTCAGGGCCCTCTACGGCGCCGTCAGCCGCGGCACCGAGGCGCTGGTGTTTCAGGGGCGTGTGCCCGAGAGCGAGTGGCAGCGCATGCGCGCGCCCTTCCAGGCCGGTGATTTTCCCTGGCCGGTGAAATACGGCTACGTCAGCGTCGGGGTGGTCGAGGCCGGCCCCGAGTCGCTGCTGGGCCGCGAGGTGTTCTGCCTCCACCCCCATCAGGATCGCTACCTGGTGCCCGCGGCGGCGGTCACGCCCCTGCCGGCGGGGCTGCCCGCCGCCCGGGCGGTGCTTGCCGCCAATCTGGAAACCGCCCTCAACGGCTGCTGGGATGCCGCGCCGCGCCTCGGCGACCGCATCGTGGTGATCGGTGCCGGCGTGGTGGGCGCCCTGGTGGCCTGGCTCTGTGCGGCGATTCCCGGCACCCGGGTCTGTCTGGTGGATGTCTCGCCGGAGCGGGCCGAGCTCGCCCGCGCCCTGGGCCTCGACTTCCGCCTGCCCGACCGGGCGCCGGCCGACAACGATCTGGTGATCCACGCCAGCGGCAACCCCGAGGGGCTCCGCCAGGCGCTGGCGCTGGCCGGCGACGAGGCGCGGGTGGTGGAGATGAGCTGGTACGGCGATCGCGAGGCGACCCTGCCCCTGGGCGAGGCCTTCCACTCCCGGCGGCTCAAGCTGATCAGTAGCCAGGTGGGCCGCCTGCCCGCCGAATGCATGCCGCGCTGGGACCACCGCCGCCGCCTTTCGCTGGCGCTCGAGCTGCTGCGCGACCCCTGCCTCGATGCGCTGATCAGCGGCGAGAGCGATTTCTCGGAGCTGCCCATTCTCATGCCGCGCCTCGCCGCCGGGGCGGGCGAGGTGCTCTGCCACCGCCTGCGCTACTCGACGCCCGACTGACTGACACCCGACCGATTCGACGCCCAACCGACTGGAGCCCTGACATGTACCGACTCACCGTCCGCGACCACTTCATGATCGCCCACAGCTTCCGCGGCGAGCTCTTCGGGCCCGCCCAGCGCACCCATGGCGCCACCTACGTGGTGGATGTCACCTTCCAGCGCCGCGAGCTCGACGACCACGACCTGGTGATCGATATCGGCCTGGCCGGCGAGGCGCTCAAGGCGGTGCTCGGCGAGTTCAACTTCCAGAACCTCGATGAGCTGCCGGAGTTCCAGGGGCGCAACACCACCACCGAGTTCATGGCTCGGGTGATCTTCGAGCGCCTGGCCGCCGCGATCCAGCGCGGCCAGCTGGGGGAGAGCGCCGGCGGGCTCGAGGCCATGACCGTGACCCTTCACGAGTCCCATATCGCCTGGGCGAGCTACGAGGGGAGCCTCTGATGGCGAGCCCCCTGACGCTGATCGTGGCCGGCGACCCGGATCAGCTGACCGGCGGCTATCTCTACGATGCGCGCATCGCGGCGGCGCTCAGGGCCCAAGGCCAGGCCGTCGAGGTGGTGGGGCTCGAGGGGCGCTTTCCCCTGCCCGACGATTTGGCCCGGCGAAGCATGACCAGGGCGCTGGCGGCGCTTCCGGACGGTGCCCGGGTGGTGATCGACGGCCTTGCCATGGGCGGGCTCCCCGACGTGGTCGCCCCCCACGCCGATCGCCTGGCGATCATCGCCCTGGTGCACCACCCCCTGGCCGACGAGACCGGCCTCGATGAGGCGACCCGCCAGCAGCTGTTCGACAGCGAGACCCGCGCCCTGGCGCTGGCGCGTCGGGTGATCGTTACTAGCCCCTTTACCGCCCGCGGCCTCGAGCGCTTCGGCGTGGCGGCCGAGCGGCTCGCCGTGGTCGAGCCCGGCGTGGAGCCGGCCCCGCTGGCCGCCAGCGCTCTGGACCTTGAATCCCCGGGCCCCCGGCGGCTGCTCTGCGTGGCGGCCCTGGTCCCGCGCAAGGGCCACGATCTGCTGCTGGAGGCGCTCTCTGGCTTGCGGGAGCACGACTGGACCCTGGAGGCCATCGGCAGCCATGCGCGAGACCCGGATCACGCCGCCCGGCTGTTCGACGCCACACGCCGTTATGGTCTCGAGGAGCGGATCGACTGGGCCGGGGAGCGCAGTGCCGCCGAGCTGGCCGCCGCCTACCACCGGGCGGAACTTTTCGTGCTGCCCTCGCGCTACGAGGGCTACGGCATGGTGGTCACCGAGGCGCTCTCTCGAGGGGTGCCGGTGCTGACCACCACCGGCGGCGCCCTGGCCGATACCCTGCCGCCGGCGGCCGGCCTGGCCGTGCCCCCGGACGATGCCGCTGCGCTGCGCGATGCCCTGGCCGCCTGGCTCGACGACGCCGAGCTGCGC
>WPCG01031364.1_pt1 | contig 67370 bp, 62 predicted proteins | sample 5403311 | NCBI WGS metagenome assembly WPCG01 (sample SAMN12869467, study PRJNA574797) | sludge metagenome | isolation source: wastewater treatment of Control | place: China:Beijing | collected 2019-05-17
AGGAGAATGGATCTATGATTATTAAAGTATTAGGTAGTGGGTGTTCTAACTGCAAAAAGTTAGAAAAAAATGTTAAAGATGCAGTTGAGAGATTGAAAATAACTGCAGATGTTGTTAAAGTTACTGAGTTTAAAGATATTATGGCATATGGTGTTATGCGTACGCCTGCTTTGGTAGTGGATGAAAAAGTACTCATTTCAGGGCAAGTTCCTAATGTCGATAAAATAATAGAATTAATACATAAAATATAAAGGGGATCAATCATGAAGAAAAAAGTAGCATTCGTTTGTGTGCATAATAGTTGTAGAAGTATTATGGCTGAAGGTTGGGCAAAACATTTAGGATCAGATGTTATAGAAGCATATTCAGCAGGCACCATGAAATACTCAGGTCCAAAACCTATGGCATTAGAAGTCATGACAGATTTAGGAATTGATATGAGTCATGCACAAAGTAAATTACTTGAAGATATTCCAGAATCTTTAGATATCCTTATTACCATGGGATGCGGTGTTGAATGTCCATTTGTTCCTTGTGATCATAGAGAAGATTGGGGTTTAGATGATCCAAGCGAAGGACCTAAATCCGGATTCGAAGAGACAAGAGATTTAATTAAGAATAAGGTTATAGAACTCATTGAACGCATAAAAAGAGGAGCATTATAATGGATAGAGAAAAAAGGCAAATCAGTTTCTTTGAAACTTACTTAACTGCATTTGTACTTTTATGTATGATATTAGGTGTTTTCATCGGAAGATTTGTACCCGTGATTCCAAGTTTTTTAAATCAGTTTGAAGTTTATAGTGTTAATATACCAATTGGCATATTAATATGGTTGATGATATATCCGATGATGTTAAAAATAGATTTTAGCTCTGTCAAAAAAGTTGGAAAAAAGCCTAAAGGTTTATATTTGACATGGGTTGTAAATTGGTTAATAAAGCCATTTACAATGTTTGGTATCGCAAGTCTATTCTTTTTGGTTATTTTTAAAACATTTATACCAGAAGGACTTGCAAGTGATTATTTAGCAGGGGCTATTATTTTAGGTGCTGCGCCGTGTACAGCTATGGTATTTGTGTGGAGTAGTTTAACTAGAGGGAATCCTGCATATACATTAGTACAGGTTGCAACTAATGATTTGATTATACTGATACTCTTTGTACCTATTGTTGGTTTATTGCTAGGTGTTGGTGGTATTGTAGTACCTTGGGGAACATTATTTTTGTCTGTTATTTTATTTGTTGTAATACCACTTATTGCTGCATCATTAACGAGATACTTTATGGTTAATAAAAAAGGGTTAATCTATTATAATGAAATGTTTATTCCTAAGTTTAGTAAAATCACTATATCAGGTTTATTATTAACTTTAGTTTTAATTTTCTCTTTGCAAAGCGATTTAATAATCAATAATCCGTTACATATATTATTGATTAGCGTTCCTTTAATCATTCAAACATTCCTCATATTTTTTATTGGATATGGTGGAGCAAAACTGCTTAAATTACCTCATGATGTTGCAGCACCTGCAGGGATGATTGGTGCTAGTAATTTCTTTGAACTTGCTGTGGCTGTAGCGATAGCATTGTTTCCGTTAAATCCTGGAGTCGCTTTAGCAACGATTGTCGGTGTTTTAGTGGAAGTTCCAGTGATGTTATTTTTAGTTAAAATAGCAAACAAAACAAAAGATGCATTTCCAAATCTAGAAAAATAGAAAATTTGCTTAGTATTTGACCTAGTATTTAATAGATTTTTATTAGATATAGGTCTTTTTTGTTTAATAAGGTTACTTTATAAGTTATAATGAAGTTAGTAATATGTCAAATGAACTTAAATGATGTCATCATATGATAATCAATATAATTAAATGTTACATAGGAGGATGATCATGAGAAAATTCTTAAACATATTAGAAGGGTTGTTTTTCATCATTTTTTATGGACTATTTATTTTGATGATCACTAGACTAACAAATGGCAATTATAACAATAGTTTAGTGATTGAACTTTTAGCAGGTTTTTTTGTCTTATTTTTATTTATTTCTCCAGTTGTCTACATGCTAAATTTTTTCTTTAAAGTAAGTAAAATCAAGTTTATTAAATACGTGATAAGTGCAATTCCTTTAACGACAATATCGATTTATGTTTTAGTATATATAGTTACTAATAACCCTTTTTATAACTAAAAGTCAATTTTTTTATTGACATGTTTAAATAATTCCATATAATAGAATTAAATTCGAAGATAAAGAAGAGTAACTTAAGTAAACATATAAAGCGAGTCCATGGCAGTGTAAGATGGATATATTTAATAATTAAGTGAATGGCCTTTTGAGAAGCAAGGTGAATGTAGTAGCCTGAGCCGGGTAGTTTCCGTTAGAAAACTAAAAATATAAAAGTCTTAAATGATGGAGTATTTTGTAAAGGAGAAACGAAAGTTTCTTGAATTTGGGTGGTACCACGAACATCTCGTCCCAAAACGAGGTGTTTTTTTTATTCTCAAATACAAATGCTTTTTTGTGTAAAGACAAGAAAGGAATTAACATGGAGTTTGGAAAATTTGGTGGACAATTTGTCCCAGGACCTATTCTTAAAGCGGTTAAAGAAGTAGAAAAGGCTTATAATAAGTATAAGCATGACGAATCATTTTTAAATGAGTTTAAATTTTATTTAAATCATTACGCCAATAGACCATCACTATTGTATTATGCTAAAAATATGACAGAGGATTTAGGTGGGGCAAAGGTTTACTTAAAAAGAGAAGATTTAAATCATACTGGAGCACATAAGATTAACAATGTCATTGGACAAGCGTTATTAGCAAAGCGTATGGGAAAAAAGAAATTGATTGCAGAAACAGGTGCTGGACAACATGGGGTTGCGACTGCAACTGCAGCAGCGCTATTTGGTTTAGAATGTGAAATTCATATGGGATATCAAGATATGATTAGACAATCATTAAATGTATACCGTATGGAACTTTTAGGAGCTAAAGTTGTTGCTGTTCATGAAGGATTGAAAACATTAAAAGAGGCAGTTGATAGTGCTTTGTTGACATGGGCTCAAGAACTAGAAGATACTTTTTACCTATTGGGATCAGCAGTAGGACCTCATCCTTTTCCTATGATGGTAAGAGATTTTCAAAAAATTATTGGTCAAGAGATCAAAGTGCAATTAAAAGATAGTGAAAATAAACTTCCAGACTATGTAATTGCATGTGTTGGTGGAGGGAGTAATGCAATTGGAGCATTCTATGATTTTATAGATGATCAACATGTTCATTTAATTGGTGTAGAAGCTGCTGGCAAAGGTGTTGAAACTAAAGAGCATGCTGCAACCATGACTTTGGGCTTAGAAGGTGTTATTCATGGTATGAATACACTGGTATTAAAAGAAGAGAATGGAGATATTTCACCGGTCTATTCTATTTCTGCTGGACTTGATTATCCTGGTGTTGGACCAGAGCATGCATATCTTAATGAGATCAAACGTGTGAAGTATGTGAGTGCTACTGATGAAGAAGCTGTATCTGCATTTGAATATTTATCAAAAATAGAAGGTATTATACCTGCTATTGAAAGCTCACATGCTTTAGTTGAGGCAATCAAATTAGCACCTAAACTTGATAAGGATAAAATAATAGTTGTCAATTTATCAGGTAGAGGAGATAAAGATGTTCAACAAATTGCAAAATATAGAAACTACAAACGAATAGATTAAATAGTATTTATGAGCAAATTTTTATGAAATCATTTTGTGTTCTCTGTTTAAATATGTTTTCTAATATGCTATACTTAATGTAGACAAAACGTTATCAAGAAAGAGGATTTTATGGACCAAAATGATTATAGAATTGCATTATTAATTGATTCTGAAAATATATCAGCAAAATACATTAAACCAGTGATGCATGAAATCGCTAAATATGGGAGAATAGTTATCGCTAGATTTTATGGTGATATCGCTAGTTTATCTAAGGAATGGCATCAAACAGCATTAAACTATGCAATTAAGCCTATGCATCAATATAATGTTGCATCTGGAAAAAATGCAGCTGATATGGCAATGGCTATAGATGCACTAGAAATGATGTATCAAGAAAAAGTGAATACTTTTTTCTTAATTACTAGTGATAGTGACTTTACGCCTTTAGCGATGAAGTTAAGAGAAGGTGGTATGACAGTTATTGGCATTGGTACTGAGAAGAAAGTGACCGAAGCTTTTAAATCAGCATGCAATGAGTTTAAATATTTTGATTACTTAGAAGATGAGGAAGAAGATTCATCAGTTGTTGAAGAAGATGAAAGTACAATCGAAAAAGTTATTAAAGATATTATTATAGATCATGGTAATAAAATGCCATTAAGTAATTTAGGAAATATGTTAAGAAATAGAAGTTCTGATTTCGATGTAAGAAAATATGGGGTTAAAAATTTATCTAGTTTAGTGAATACATTTTCGGGACTTAGAACAATTCAAAATGATATGATTGTTGAGTTTAAGTCGGGTCTTAATTTTGATGAGATTGCTAAAAAGGTAATTGAAATTGTATCTTCACAAAAAAATACGAAAATGTTATTATCGCAATTGAAAACTGAAATCGATGAATTTTTTCCTGGGTTTAGTTATAAAGAGTTTGGTTTTTCTCAATTTGGGAAATTTATCGCAAGCATTAAGAAAGTTAGTGTAAATAATCAGTGGGTGAAGTTGGTAAAACAAAATGGATCTAAAAAGAATTAGTGAGAAGAAAAGCAAAATAGAAGCAATGACCATAGTAGGTGGGATGATTACAGGTGTTTCATTTTTCGCTTTCATTGCAAATCCGATTTTTATGATTGGATTTATAGGTGGGGGGATTATACTTGCTGTTGGTGGATCGATGTTTAAAAAGCTTTCTATTGAGTTTAAAAAAACTCACGTGAAAGATATTGTTGAAAAAGAAATAACAGATTGTTATTATCAACCAGATAAAGGGTTTGAAAAAGAAGTTGTTTATGATTCAAAAATCTTAAAAAAAGAAGATAGATATTTTAGCGAAGATTATTTATCAGGTTTAATTGCAGGCAAAAAGTTTGAGAGTGCTGATGTTAAACTACAAGATGTAAGAAGCAATGGGAAGTCAACAACAGTTGTTACAGTGTTTCAAGGCAGGTTTTTTATCATCGATTTTGAGAAGAAATTCGAAAGTAATGTTTATGTTATGCCAAACAGAAGTTTTGGGTTTAATTGGTTTACTGATATGGTGAAAGTTGACTTAGAATCGGTTCTTTTTAATAAAACATTTGATGTATTTAGTGAAAGTGAACATTCAGCATTTTACTTGCTTAAACCCGCATTTATGGAAAAATTAATAGAGTTTAAAAATAATGCTAAAAGAGTCATGTTTGGATTTAAAGATCAAAAAGTATTTATTGCAATTGATACTAGAATCGATACATTTGATTTGAAATTTTTTAGAGATATCGATCAAACATTCTTTGAAGAGATTAAAGCTGAAATTAAACTCATCGAAGAATTGGTTAAATTAATACCATAATCGTTTAAGTAATATAGATTACATCTTAAGTTCAAGGAGTTGTTAGTGTGGCTTTTTTAGAATGTCAAATAAAATCAAATGAGCTCGATATGAGTATATCTGTAAATGTGATTTATCCAGAACATATCAAAGACTTAAAACAGGTTAAGGTTTTGTATTTACTTCATGGTTATACTGGGCATTATATGGATTGGATGAGACAAACAGCAATTGAGCGTTATGCATCAGCATATGATATTTGTGTTGTGATGCCATCGGTTCATAATAGTTATTATACAAACAACACATTAGGTGTTAACTATTTTAGTTTTGTTGCCTTAGAGTTGCCAGGTATTATTGAACGTATGTTTCATGTTTCTACAAAAAAGGAAGATCGCTTCGTATGCGGATTATCTATGGGTGGTTATGGTGCCTTAAAAATAGGATTAACATATCCTAATAAGTATCAAAAAATAGCTAGTTTGTCTGGGGCAATCGATGTAGATCGATTGTATGAGTTAAATGAGAATCATCCGAAAAAAGGATTATTTGATTTATCATTTGGTAAGTTTCCTATTAAGGGAACCACTAATGATATCTATCATCTTGTTGAACTGGCTGTTGATGAAAATCATATGCCCGATCTTTATTTGGCATGTGGAAAAGATGATTTTTTATATGAAGATCATCTTCGATTTAAAGCATTTTTAAATGAAAAAAACGTTCCTTTTATACACAAAGAAACGTCTGGTGGACATGAATGGAGATTATGGGATTTATATATCCAAGATGTCTTATCATGGATGTTTGAATAAAAAGTTCAAGATTTTAATAACCAAAGTATAAATGTAGAAAACATTTTGCGCCATGCAAGTTCATGGTGTTTATCATCGGTTTCGATGTAGAAAATGTCACCTACATTTTTTTCTTCTAATAGAGCTTTTAAATTCCGACTGTTTTCAAGATAAAGTTGATTGAAGGTTTTATGATTTTCATCAGATGTCTCATTTTTTCCAATAGAAATGAAAAAACGTTGATCTGCTTTTAAATCAGCATATTTTATATAATTTAAAAAGTCTTCTTCATTAAACCAAGAAGCTAGAGAAAAAACACCGACACTTTTAAATGTATGGGGGTATTTTGCGGCAATATATGTAGATATATATGCACCCATTGAACTTCCTCCGATACTGCTATGTTCATAATCTTTTTTGGTTCTAAAGTTTTTGTCAATATAAGGTTTTACTTTGTTGACAATAAAGTCAGCGTAAACGTCGCCTAATCCACCAACTTGAACTTTAAGCATACCTTTAATCAAATTTTTCCCAACCCAAGGTGCATATTCAAACATACGTAGATCAGAGTTATCAATGCCTACTATAATGATATCTTGATTAAGTTTCAGACACGTTTTTAACGTGTTTAATGTTTCATAGATTTTCCAAGATGTTTTGTTAAATGCTGTTTTATCTTCAAAGAGATTTTGACCATCATGCATATAGAGCACTGGATATGATTTTTGAGATTCTTGATAATCATCAGGTACTAGCACACGTATTGTTCTTTTCTTTTTTGTTGTAGGAATGTATAATTGTTTTTTTATTAAATTCATAAGAACCACCTTTCTATTTTATTTTAACATGTTTTAAATAAAACAATATTTCTGTCTAAATATCTTAACTAGTATGATAAAATATAAATAGATTGATGGAGGTGCTTTATGAAAGTTCAATCCTTTGCAAAAACACAAAAAAAAACATCAAGGCTCGGCTTTGGGTCATGGCAATTAGGTAACACAGATTTTTGGGGATACATGGCTTATGATGATGGTATAGCGTTAGTTAAAAAAGCAGTTGAAAAAGGTATTACTTTTTTTGATACAGCGCCTGGCTACGCAGCTGGGATGAGCGAAACAATCATTGGCGAAGCAATTAAGGAAAATCAACATGAAATTATTGTAAACACTAAAATTGGACATATGGCTGATGGCAGTATAGATTTTAGCGTTTCATCCCTAGAAGAACAAGTTTACGAATCCTTAGAAAGGTTACAAGTTAAAACGCTTGATAGTGTGTTATTACATAACCCTGATATGAGTATACTTACTAATCAAACTGAACATTTTGAAGAATTAGAATATTTAAAATCAGAAGGTTTAATAAAATCTTATGGTGTAAGTATAGATACATATGAAGAGTTTGATGCAGTCGTAAACCATTTAAATGTTGATACGATTGAAATCTTATTTAATATCTTTTTTCAAGAAGCAGTACCGTTATTTAAGAAAGCTAAGGAAAAAGGAATTTCATTAATTGCAAAAGTACCACTGGATTCGGGGTGGTTAACTGGAAAATATAACAAGGACTCTGAGTTTGAGGGTATTCGTTCAAGATGGGATATTGAAACTATTGAAAGAAGAGCTCAATTGGTTGAAGAGTTAAAGAAAATCACCAAAGATGATGATTTAACAAAATATGCCATTGGATTTGTCTTAAGCTTTGATGAAATTGATGTTGTCATCCCGGGGATTAAAAACATAGAGCAATTAGAAGATCATATCATAAACAGTGAGTACAAACTTGCTGAAACATATAAAAAAGCATTTATAGAATTATATGATAAACATATTAAGAACAATCCTTTGATGTGGTAAAAAACAAAGAGTCTATCAAATTATTTGATTGACTCTCCTTATTTTATAAAGACTAGAGGAAATATATGGGTACATTAATTAATACTGGTGCAATTATAGTTGCAACCTTCTTAGGCATTTTATTTAAAAAAGGTTTACCTGATAAAATACAAAAAGCTATTATGTTCACACTTGGATTGGGCTTAGTCGCCCTATCTTTAGGCTGGTTTATTAAAGATTTTATTGTCATTGAAAATGATGTTATTTCAACACGAATGGATTTACTTATCATCATTTCTTTGGTCATCGGAGTTGTCATAGGTGAATGGATTGATATTGATCAAAGATTAACGGATTTAGCATTTAAAGTTGAAAAGAAATATAAATTACCACCGCTTGCTAAAGGTTTTATCACAGCTACATTAATTTTTTGCGTAGGAGCAATGGCAATTACTGGAGCTATTCAAGATGGTCTAGGATTAGGGATGACAACGCTACTCATAAAATCGACATTAGATTTTATTACTGCGATGGTACTCGCTTCATTTTTAGGCATTGGAGTTTTGTTTTCTGCTTTTAGTGTCTTAATTTATCAAGGTTCAATCTATTTACTCGCAAGATATTTAAGTGAGATGATGACCAATCAAATGATTGTATCAATGTCTATGATTGGAAGCATTATACTCATAGGCATAGGTATAAATTTCATGGAGATTAAAAAAATTAAAGTTGCTAACTTATTACCAGCGCTTTTAATCCCTATCATCTATGAAGTTGTCCTTATGTTATTTAAATAAGAGGTATTTATGCAAAAGTGCAAAATATGCGGGTCATCTAAACTTATAAGTTATCATCATCCTAAATTTAATATTTTATTTCATGAGTGTAAAACATGTGAAGTTATATATAAAGATGATCGTCATAAGATTTCTTTAGATGATGAGTATAAAGTTTATGAGAATCATCAAAACACTTTAGATAATGAAGGTTATGTAAAGTTTTTATCTGATTTTATAGATCAAACTGTTATTCCATATAAAAAATGTGGTGACTTACTAGATTTCGGTAGTGGACCTTCACCAGTTTTAAGTTACATTTTAAAAAGACAGTATATGTTTCATGTTAGTATCTATGATATTTTTTATGCTAAAGATGTAGATGTCTTTAATAAAACATATGATGTCATTACTTCAACAGAAGTATTTGAACATCTTTCAAATCCTAATGAAGCTTTCGTCAAACTAAAAAAGAGTTTAATAGACGGTGGCATACTTGCAGTAATGACACTTTTTCATCCAAATAATTTTGACAAATTTAATGATTGGTTTTATATCAGAGATCCAAGTCATATTACCTTTTATACGCCCAAAACATTTGAGTTTTTAGCAAAAAAACATGGTTTTGAAGTCTTATATACAAATGAACATCGATATATAACATTAAAAAAAATCACTCTTGAGTGATTTTTTTACATTTACTTTATTTCTCTAATAAGAGGCATACTCATACATCTTGGACCGCCTCGACCTCTAGATAGTTCACTTGATGGGATAATAATAGTTTTTACCCCATGTTTTTGAAGCAATTTATTAGTGATTGAGTTTCTTTCATAAACAATAACAACACCGGGCGCAATGGCAAGTGCATTAGCACCATCATTCCACTGTTCTCTATCTGATGCTATTTTATCATCGCCACCACAAGGGATAACAGTGATTTTAGTTTTTAAGTGATAAGAGAATAAGCGTTTAATAGAGTATTCTTTTGGAATAATTCTGATTCTTCCAGGAACACTACTGCGATAGATTTCATAAACATTTAGTTTGCCTAAAAAATCATGATGAATTAAGAATTTATCAACATCAACTTGAGTTAGTACAGTATCTAAATGCATAAAACTTCTTTTTTTAGGTAGGTCAATGGCTAAGATGACTTCAGCATCTGTGTTGTCAAACACATTTTTAGCGAATTTTTCTACACCATCTGGTTCAGATCTTTCACTAATACCAACTGCAATCACTTTATCATTTAAGACAAGTATATCTCCACCTTCAATAGAATAATCTTCATAGCGATCATATACTTTAGGCGTGTTTTTATATATTGGATGATATTTGAAGATGTATTCACCGTATATAGTTTCACGCGCTCTAGCTTTTTTATACATTTTATTTAAAGATACATGATCAAAAATGGTAGAAAATGGATCTCTAGTAAAGTATAAATTTGGCATTGGATCTGTAATAAAAGGATAATCTCTAATATAATCTTTTAATGAGTGTTTACGATAAGTTTCAAAATCTGTTTTAACGATACCAGCCATCGTTGATAAAATCATGTCTCTTGTTGTCATTTTACTTAAATAATCATAGAGTTTTTGTTTTGACTTATGGTGGATTAAATTAGATTCTTTAATAAATTGCTCAATGAATTGTTTTTTTAGCTGTGGTGTGCCAATACTCTCTTCTACTAAATCAACTAAATAAACAACATCTACACCGTGATCTTTAAGTATTTTTGCTAAGTAATCATGTTCTTCTTGAGCTTTTTTAAGCCAAGGAATATCATCAAACAACAACTCACTTAACCAAATAGGTGTTAAATTTTCTAACTCTGAGCCCGGCCTGTGAAGACAGACTTTTTTTAAGGGGGCAACTTCCGAATATACACTTAATTTTTTCATGGGAACCTCCGTTTTCAAACATATTATAACACAAAAATAGTGTACATTATTTTCAATCATGTATAATAGAAATAAAGAAGATAAAAGTTGGTGAGTAAATGAGTAAAATTGCAGTTATAACTGGTGCAACTTCAGGCATTGGTAAAAGTCTTGTGTTAACTTTATTAGAAGATGGAATGAGCGTTATAGGTGTGGGTAGATCTGATGAAAAGATTAATGCTTTAAAGGAAGAAGCTCATAAGATCAAAGGTGATGATCGTTTAATGATGGTTAAAGGTGATTTAAGCAATCATGCATCATTAACAGAAATAACCAATGATATCATTGAGATTTTAAAAGAGAAAAAACTTAAGATTGATTACTTATGTCATGTTGCTGGTAGAGTTACTTCAGGTTATCATATTAGTAAAGATTATCATGAACTAACTTTTCAAGTAAACCATTTAGCTGTTGTTGATTTAACATATCAATTATTACCTTTTATGCATGTTTCATTAACATCACGTATTTTAGTTGTTAGTTCACAATCCCATTATCGTGCAAATATCAATTTTAATGATTTAGAGACAAAGACTTATTACACTATTTTAAGATCTTATAAACGTTCTAAATTATATAATGTGTTATTCGTTAAAGGGTTTAGTAAAACATATAAAGACATACCTATTTATGCGATTGATCCGGGTCTTGTTAGGACTCAAATAGGAGAAAAAAATACATCCAAATTAGCGAGTTTTGTTTGGCGCATCAGATCGAAAAAGGGTGTTGATCCAAGAGTGCCTGCAAGACATATGCTAGATGTGATTAAAGATGAATCGTTTAATACATTAAGTGGAAGTTATGTGAAATATGGTAAACCTATAACTTCAAATCCGTTAACCTATCAAGAAGAAGTTGTTGATCGATTATGGAAAGAATCTTTAGAGATGTTAGAAATCAAAGATTTTTTTCATAAAAAAAGTTAGAACTTATTCTAACTTTTCTTAAACTTTATAAGGTTTTATGCGTGCCATCACAAAAAGGTTTATTGCCTGAGTGTTTACAACCACATAAATGATAGGTGCCATCCTTATCAACGGTAAATGTTTTTGGTGCAAAACCTGTTTTTTTGTGACTATTTAAATCACAAAAAGGTTGATTATCTCCTTTGCCACATGTGCAAAATAAATATTTGACACCTGCTTTTAAATCTACTGGATACGGTTTTTTCTGTGCGATGGTTGGTTTATCCATACATACACCTCCTATATATTAATTATATATTATATTTATAAATAAGCAAGTTAACTAAAGAAATGGGGAGAAAAATGAAAAAAGTATTAAAAATCATCATATTATGTACATCTGCAATAATTTTTATTATGGTTGCTATAATCGTTAGATTATATATGGTACGTGGATACGATTACTCGTTACAAAAAAGACATGTAAACGAACTGACATCGTATTATGAAAAGAATCATGATTCATTAGATGAGGGTACGTTTTTAGATTTTGATCTAACTGATGAAAATATTAGGCTTAATGATGTACAATATTTAGCAACACATAATAGTTATAAAAAAACAGGACCTGCTATCGGCAGATTCTTTATTGGCTTAGGTGATTCTTTTGAAGAAGCTAGAGCACTTAAATATGGTTATAAAAATATAACTGAACAACTTCAGTTAGGCATTAGAAGTTTTGAATTAGATCTTAGGTATAGAAAAGATACATTTGAGATTACACATGTACCGCTTGTAGATGCATCAAGTCAAGCAGTTAATTTTGAATTATTACTAGATGAGTTATTACTTTTTTCTAATCATCAAGAAAACCATATGCCTATCTTAGTTTTAATAGAACTAAAAAAAGACTGGATGATTTTAGATCCCTTGTTAAAGGATATTGATCAACAAGCACTTATTAAGTTAGATGATATGATAAAAACTAAGTTAGAAGATAAACTTTTTTCACCATCAAATATGGTTGATGAACATACGATTTTAAAAGAGAAAATTATGAACGATGGATGGCCATTGGTTTCTCAGTTAGCAAACAAATTTATTTTTATTCTACATCCAGGTGCTTTTGAACAAGTATATTATGATATTGATCAAACGCTACAAACACAAAGCATGTTTATCGGAAGCAGTTATGGCCAATCATATAACGACTATGCATCTTTCTTTGTTCATAATGACGTAGATAAAGAAATTATCAGTCAATTGATATCAGATAATTTTATGGTAAGAACAAGAATAGATAGTAATCTTATTTTCTCACAAGATAGATTTCAATCAGCAATTGAAAGTGGTGCTCAGATTTTAACAACAGACTTTTCAATTGGAAGAAGTGACATAAGTTTAGATGATGTCATTTATTTAGGTGATCATAAGCTCGTTGTCAAAAGAGATAGTCACTAAAAAGTAGTTGATTATTTGTTTGATTCGTGTATAATGGTATTACACTCTAAATTCATAGGGAGGTAAAATTATGAAATACGAGAGAACAGAAGAGGAAGTATTAGCACTTCAAAAAAGTTATCAAGATGCATTAGATAAATTAGAAGAACGTGGCGTTAAACTTTTGGATATTGCTGAAATCACCTATGATTTGCAAAAAAAATATATACCAGATTTGACAATAGAGTATTGTTTGATTCATGTTGAAAAAGTGATGAAAAAAAGAGAAGTACAACATGCAATAATTACAGGTATTGAGTTAGATGTTTTGGCTGAAAAAGGTTTATTATCAGAACCTTTATCTAGTATGCTGTTAAATGATTATGGGTTATATGGCATCGATGAAATTATGGCTTTATCTATTGTTAATGTTTACGGATCTATCGGATTTACCAATTTTGGATATGTTGATAAATTAAAACCTGGTATTATAGGTAAACTTGATAAAGAAGGTAAAGCAAAAGATAAGTGCAATACTTTTCTTGATGATATTGCAGGTGCCATGGCAGCTGCAGCAGCAAGTTCTATAGCGCATAGATTTTCAAAATAAAGGCTAAAGCCTTTTTTTGTTTTTACATTAGCTTAGTATATTTTAAGGTATAATAGAGTTAGATAAAATAAAAAATGGGGGCTTTTATGAGTGTTCATCAAAATTTTCAAAATGTCATTTTGAAAATAGCAACTGAGTTGATTAATATTAGTATAGATGAATTTGATACAAAGTTAAATGAAGTCCTTGCTTTAGTAGGCTCTTTTCTTGATGTTGATCGCGTTTATGTTTTTGAATATGACCATCAGAAAAAATTGACAAGTAATACATTCGAATGGACACATGAAAATGTATCAAAGCAAATAGATAAACTTCAAAATATAAATATGGATATAATAGATGAAGTATGGGTTAAGCCACATTTGGAAGGTAAGCCTGTCATCTATGATCAAGTTGCTTCACTATCAAAGGACCATGTTTTATATGATATTTTAATTCCGCAAGATATATTATCGGTAACAACATTACCACTTATAGCAGAAAACCTTTGTTTAGGGTTCGTTGGTTTTGATGATGTTAGAAAAGAGAGAGTTTGGAATCAAACTGAGATGGATTTATTAAAGGTTTTAGCGGAAGTTATAACCAACGCGCTTTTAAAACAAAAACAACAAGAATCTCTTATTGAACTTAAATTAAAAGCTGATGAAGCAAGTCAAGAAAAGAACCAGTTTTTAGCTAAAATAAGTCATGAATTTAGAACGCCACTTCATGGCATTACGAACGCTTTATATTTGTTGGAATCAACACAATTAAATAAGGAACAAAAAGAGTATTTTGAAATTGCTCAATTTTCTACTAAATCACTGATGAGCATGATTAATGAAATTTTAGACATCTCAAAAATTGAAAATGGTGAAGTTGAAGTATTTGAGGACGTTTTCGATTTAGAAAATGAACTTGTTAATATCATTTTATCTGAACAAAGTAATGCACATGAAAAAGGATTAGAACTCATTTTAGATTTTGATTATGATATAAAACACCATCTTTTAGGTGATTATGCTAAACTTAGACAAATTATTTTAAATCTATTAAACAATGCTATAAAATACACGTATAATGGGTCAATTAAAATCCTAGTTAAGTTGTTAGAAGATAAACAAAAAGACGTTAAACTTTTATTTGAAATTTCTGATAGTGGAATTGGAATGGAAGATGAATATCTTGATAAAATATTTGATAAGTTTTTTCAAATCGATCTAGGAGATTCAAGAAAATATGAAGGTACAGGTTTAGGATTACCCATCGTTAAAAAGTTACTAGAAAGCTTAGGATCTAAAATACATGTAGCAAGTGTACCTGACCATGGATCTATTTTTTCATTTGAACTTTCATTTGAGAAATACAAAAAAAATAATTTTGATTTAGTAAGTGGTATATATGTATTGATTACTGATCAAAATCAACATACAACAAGATTAACTTATATGCTTGAGTCAATGGGAATGAAAGTCGATAAAGCTATATCAGAAAATAAAAGAATTTATGATATGATTATATTTCATCAAGATAAATCTTTTGAAATGCTTGAGTTTTTTAAAGATAACTTTGCCCACTCAAAAACCATAATGGTTGCAATGGGAGATATCGAACACATTCATCATAAAGATGTTGATATTTATTTTAATCAGTGGATTTCTAGACAAAACATCTATCACAAAATACTATCAAATATACAAGAGAAAAAACAGTTTTCAGAAGATGCATATCACCAATCATTATCTGGATATGCTCTAATCGTTGATGATAACAGATTAAATCGCATAGCTTTAGAAAGTATTTTAAAAAAACAAGGGCTTAAAGCTAAATTGGTTGATAGTGGTATGAAAGCTATCGAAGCTGCAAAAAACGAAAGATTTGATGTCATCTTAATGGATATACAAATGCCAGAAATGAATGGTATTGAAGCATCAAAAAATATTAGAGCATTAGGTCCCCAGTATAAGTATATTCCAATCATTGGTGTTACTGCTAATGTATATTTAAATGACTATGATTTAATGAAACATGCACAAATGGATGACGTATTATTTAAGCCTATCCATATTGAAGCATTAGAACGGATTTTAAGAAAACACCTATCACATCACAAACAAATATTTGTGCCTGCTGTGCACAAAGTTTTTGACAAAAAAGATTACGAGTATAGATTTGATGAAAGTTATGATATCTCTAAGACAGTCATCAATACATTTTTAGAAACATATCAAAGCGATTTATTAAAAATAAAAGAAGCGATTGATTCTAGTCAACCAAAGGTCATTAAAGAAGCACTTCATTATTTTAAGGGATCATGCTCATATTTAAGTGGAAAAAGAACAACTTGGCTTATCACGACGATGATGGAAATGAATGAAAAGAGTCAAAAAGATGCATTGATCAACGCATATGAAGTATTAGATTATGAAGTTGATAAACTTGTGACTCAACTTAAAAAATATTTAGAAACATTAACTTAGGAGGTCGTTATCATGAAATCAAAAGATGATTTAAAAAAGAAACTAACACCTATTCAATATCATGTAACACAAGAACAGGGCACAGAAAGACCTTTTGAAAATGAATATTGGAATCATGATGAAGAAGGCATCTATGTAGATATAGTTTCTGGTGAACCTTTGTTTTCAAGTTTAGATAAATTTCAAAGTAGTTGTGGGTGGCCAAGCTTCGCAAAACCTATGTCAAAAGTTGAAACAAAAATGGATAAAACTCATGGTATGATTAGAACAGAAGTTAGAAGTAAAAAAGCCGACAGTCATTTAGGGCATTTATTCACTGATGGACCTATAGAACTTGGTGGATATCGTTACTGCATCAACTCAGCAGCGTTAAGGTTTATACCAAAAAAAGAGTTAATAAAAGAAGGGTATGAAACTTATTTAGAACTTTTCACAAAGGATGATCATGAAAAAATATGACATTGATAAAGAACTAAAATTACTAAGACCATTAAGATATAAAAAGTATTCTCATACAAGGAGAGTCATTTTCAATATCTTTTTTAATATGAGTATGGTCTTTAGTAAGCCTCGTAAAGGTATCAAAATCAAAAAATATATCATTAAGGGATATCAAAATCAAAAAATAAAGATTTATGTGTTAAAAAATCAAAAAATAAAATCAAATCAAAAAGCATTGTTATATATTCACGGAGGTGGATTTCAAATTGAAGGCACCCCTGTTCATATGAATATGTTATCTAATATCATTTATGATTCGGGTCATACTGCTGTTTATGTTAAATACAGATTAGCACCTAAATATCCATTTCCAATAGGCTTAGAAGATTGTTATAAGGCATATTTATGGATGATAGACGCTAAAGAATTTTTAGGAATCAATCCTAACTATATCTCTGTTGCAGGTGATAGTGCAGGGGGAAATCTTGCTGTAGGTGTTGCATTACTAGCAAGAGATCGATTAAATAATATGTTAGATAAAATGTTGTTGTTTTATCCAGTGATCGATCATAGACAAATAACGCCTTCGATTGAGGCATATGATGATACACCAATGTGGAATTCTATATTAAACAAAAGCATGTGGGAAACGTATTTAAAAAATGGCGACTTTGGTATGTTGAATTATACATCACTACTTTTAGGCGATTTGAAGGGTTTACCTAAAACCTATATAGAAACCGCAGAATATGATTGTTTAAGAGACGAAGGTATTTGGTTTGCTGAAAAGTTGAAGTCGTTAAATATAGAGGTTGTTGAAAGGCACACTAAAAAAACTGTACATGGGTACGATGCTGTATTTTTTAGTGATTTTATGAAAAAAAGAACTAAAGATAGAGCTTTATTCTTACAAGGAGGACTGAAACATGAAAAGCATTGATTTAACAAAATGGAAAAGAAAAGATGTTTATGATTTTTATAAAAACATGGATATACCAAGATTTCAAATTACTGTTGATGTAGATGTCTATTGGTTTTATAAATATGTAAGATATAATGAGTTGTCATTTTATTATTCATTTATGTGGTTGGTTTTAAGTGAACTCAATCAAATTGAAAACTTTAAGTATCGACTTATCGATTTAGAAGTTGTTTTGTTTGATGTTGTGCATCCATCATTTACGGATCGAATAGAAGATGGTGATACATTTAAAATTGTTAATGTTAATTATTTACCTGATTTATTTGAGTTTAATAAATTAGCAAAACAAAAGTCACAAGAACAAGGCAATCAATTTATCAATTTAGATGAAGAAAAAAGACAAGATCTAGTCTATATCACATCATTTCCATGGGCTAAATATACACAAGCATCCAACGTATTTAATATCGATTCTAAAGATGCAATTCCAAGAATAGGTTGGGGAAAGTACGAAAAAAGTGAAGCGAAATGGATGATGCCATTAACTATAGAAGTTCATCACGCTTGTGCTGATGGATATCATGTGGGATTACTAATAAATGGAATAGAAGAACGACTAAAAAGGTATTAAACTTTGAGAGTTTAATACCTTTTTTGGTAAATTATGTTATTTAGAAATATTCTTCAAAAATAGCATGTAATTCTTATTATAACTATGTTATAATACCAATGTAAGCGCTTTTAAAATACATGAAAGGAAGATAAAAATGAGCGATTTCAAACACTTTGACTACATGGCTAAACATAGATATGAGCAAGTAGTCTATTTTTATGACAAAACGACAGGATTAAAAGGTATTACATGTATTCATAATACAACATTAGGACCAGCCCTTGGTGGTACTAGACTGTGGAATTATGAATGTGAAGAAGATGCAGTAAAAGATTGTTTAAGACTGTCTAGAGGAATGACTTATAAAGCAGCAGCTGCGGGATTAAACTTAGGGGGCGGCAAAACAGTATTGATTGGGGATGCTGATAAAGTTAAATCTGAAGCTTACTTTAGAGCTTTAGGTAGATATGTACAATCTTTAAATGGTAGATATATTACTGCTGAAGATGTGAATACATCTACTAAAGATATGGATTTTGTAAGTATGGAAACTGACTATGTAGTCGGATTAGAAGGAAAAAGTGGGAACCCTTCTCCAATGACAGCATTAGGTGCTTTTCATGGGATTAGAGCATCACTACAACATCAATTTGGTGATGAAGATATTTCGAAATATACATTTGCAGTTCAAGGCGCTGGACAAACAGGATATTACTTAATTAAGCATTTGGTACAACACCATGCTAAGAAAGTATATTTTTCTGAGATTAATGAAAAACATATCAAACGATTAAAAAAAGAAAATCCTGATGTAGAATTTGTTAAACCTGAAGATTTTTATCAATTAGATGTGGATGTTATCGTACCTTGTGCATTAGGTGGCACACTAAATTCAGATACAATTCCACAAATAAAAGCTAAAATTATTGCTGGTACAGCAAATAATGTTTTATTAGATGAAGATATTCATGGAGACATGATTAAGGATAAAGGTATTTTATATGCACCAGATTTTGTGATTAATGCAGGTGGGCTAATAAACGTTTATCATGAGTTGTTAGATTATAATGTGGGCAGAGCTACAAGAGATATTGAAAAAATTTATGATCGTTTATTAGATATATTTAAAATTGCTGAAAGTGAAAATATTAATACGCATTTAGCTGCGAAAGTATTTGCGAAAAATAGAATCGAAACGATTAATCGTTTACACGACAATTATATTAAAAGATAAGGAGTGATCTAGTGAAAAAGGGAAATCTTACATTTGACAATGAATCCTGTAAAGGCTGTGATTTATGTCCAAGTGTATGTCCAGTAGATATTTTATATCTTGACCATGATCGTATGAATGCCAAAGGGTATCATTTGATTAGCGTGACAGATATGGATAAATGTATTGGATGTGCAAATTGTGCAATCATATGTCCAGATTCAGTCATTAAAGTTGAGGTGACAGAACGATGAGTAAAGTACTAATGAAAGGTAACGAAGCAATCGCAAAGGCTGCAGTAAAAGCAGGTCTTGACTGTTTCTTCGGATATCCAATTACACCTCAAAATGAAGTGCCAGAATATTTATCTAAACTTTTACCAGATGCTGGTAAAGTGTTTGTTCAAGCTGAAAGTGAAGTTGCAGCAATCAATATGGTTTATGGTGCAGCAGGTGCAGGAAAACGTGTGATGACATCATCCTCATCTGTTGGGATTGCTTTAAAACAAGAAGGTATAAGTTATATAGCAGGAGCTGAACTTCCTTGTGTGATTGGTTCTGTGATGAGAGGTGGTCCAGGATTAGGATCTATTCAGCCTTCTCAAGGAGATTATTATCAAGCAACTCGTGGTGGTGGAAATGGGGATTACCATGTGATTGTTTTAGCACCAGAATCGGTTCAAGAAACTGTTGATTTAATGAAAGAAGCTTTTGATATAGCTGATATGTATCGAAATCCAGTGATGGTTTTAGCTGATGGACTTATTGGACAAATGATGGAAGCTGTTGATCTTGATAAACCGACTAAAAAGAGAAATCTTGAACCAAAAACATGGGCAACAACAGGCATGAAAAATCATGAAGGAAGAAATATTACCAATAGTTTATTTTTAGATTCTAATGATTTAGAACAACATAATTTAAAATTACAGAAAAAATACCAAGAAGTGATTAAGCATGAAACAAAAGTAGAAATGATTAACATGGAAAATGCTGAATATGTCATCGTTGCTTATGGTACTACAGCTAGAATTTGTCGTTCATCTATTGAGATGTTAAAAGAAAATGGTATAAATGTTGGTATGATTAGACCGATATCTTTATGGCCATATCCTAAAAAAGCATTTGATTTAATACCAAAAACCGTTAAAGGTATTATGGTTGTTGAAATGTCATTAGGACAAATGTTAGATGATGTCTTGATTTCTAATAAAGGTAGACATAAAGTTGCCTTTTATGGACGTGCTGGGGGTATTGTTCCAGAGCCAGAAGAAATTGTAGAAGCCATCATGACTTTTGATGAAAGAGTGGTGGATTAAGATGATTAAATATGAAAGAAGTCCGGGTTTAACTGAAAGTCAAACACATTATTGTCCAGGATGTACACATGGGATATTACATAAACTAGTAGCTGAAGTATTAGAAGAATTAGGTGTTTTAGATATTTCAGTAGGTGTAGCCTCAGTTGGATGTTCTGTTTTTAGTTACCAATATTTCAATTGTGATATGCAACAAGCTGCTCATGGTAGAGCATGTGCGGTCGCAACCGGTATTAAAAGATCTTTACCGGAAAATATAGTTTTTACATATCAAGGAGATGGTGATTTAGCATCAATAGGGATTGCAGAAACGATTCATGCTGCTAACCGTGGAGAAAACTTTACAGTTATATATGCGAACAACACGACTTATGGTATGACAGGTGGTCAAATGGCCCCTACAACATTATTAGGACAAAAAACAACGACTTCACAAGATGGTAGAAATAAACCATCTCATGGAGAACCTATTAAAATGGCAGAAATATTAGGAGAAGTAACAGGTGCAGCTTATGTTGAAAGAGTAATGCTTACTGATGTTCCAAATATAAGAAAAGCTAAAAAAGCGATTAAAAAAGCATTCACATATCAATTGGAAGGCAAAGGTTTTTCTATGATAGAAGTGTTATCATCATGCCCAGTGAATTGGAAAATGACGCCACGTGATTCTTTAGCTCGTATAAAAGAAGAAATGGTACCAATCTTTCCTCTTGGCGTTTTTAAGGATGTGATGACAGATGATTAGAAGAATTAGAATCGCCGGATTTGGTGGTCAAGGTGTTATGCTTACTGGTCAGATGTTAGCTTATGCTGCAAATGAACAAGGTTTATATAGTGTTTGGGTTCCAACTTATGGTCCTGAAACTAGAGGTGGAACTGCAAATTGTTCAGTCATCATTAGTGATAAGCCAATATATTCACCGGTGTTTAAAAATGCAGATGATTTGATGGCTTTCAATTTACCATCATTACATAAGTTCCAAGATTTAGTAACTAAAGAAGGTAATATCTTCTATAACGCTTCACTTATTGAAGAAGAAGTAAAAAAATCTTGTCATGTCTTTGGTATACCAATGAATGAGATCGCAAATGAACTTGATAAGCCACAAGTTGCTAATATGGTGATGTTAGGGGCTTACTTAAAAGTTACGAATATCTTTAAGGATGAGGTCATTGTTAATAGTTTGAAATATTTCTTAAAAGGTGGTAAAGAATCGCTACTACCAGTCAACCAAAAAGCGATTGCAATTGGATATGAATACGTATAATATTTAAGAGGACACTGTCCTCTTATTTATTTTTGCAAATAAGATTTAAAAAAGAGGTGTTAAATGCTATAATAAAATTAATAAAAAAATCATGAAAAAGGGAGTTTGTATGAAACTAAATTATAAAAAGACATTTTATGTTGGATTAGCATTTTTCATTATTACAATTTTTTGGCAGACATACGATAACATTATCGGGAAAATTATGATTGATAAATTTGGTTTAAACCAAACAGCTTCAGGACTTGTTATGGCACTAGACAATATCTTAGCATTGTTCATGTTACCTTTGTTTGGAGCACTATCAGATAGATCAAACCATAAAAAAGGTAGAAGAACTCCTTTTGTCATTATTGGAACTATAGTTGCAGCATTTGCATTTATGAGTTTATCATTTATGGATAATATTCAAACAAAACGTGTAGAACAAACTGCAATCATAGGTTTATATGAAAATTATAAGGATAACGATGATCGTAGACTTGAAATATTTTGGGATGGTTTACTTTCAGATATGCAAGTAGAAAGGTCTACTAAACTTAGTAATGGTGATATCACACAAGCTGCCTATGACAGATGGGAAGCAAACATTTATAATCGTATAGATGGTATTCTTCAAGCAAATGAGACAGAAGAACTTAGTGTAGGTGATTTGGCATTTTTAAATGACTATTATCAAACCTATTTATCATCATTAGCTTGGGAAGAGACCGCACAATCACCGTTAAACTTTATTGTATTTGTCTCGGTGTTACTTATTGCATTAATTGCAATGTCAACCTTTAGATCACCAGCAGTAAGTTTAATGCCAGATGTAACGATAAAACCACTTAGAAGTAAAGCGAATGCTATTATTAATTTGATGGGTGCTGCAGCAGGAACGACTTCACTTGTTTTATTAACAGTCTTAAGTTTAGATGGTAGGTCTTATGTGCATTATACGCTTGCGTTTATCATTGTTGGACTTATCATGTTAATAGTTTTAGCAATTTTCTTATGGAAAGTAAAAGAGCCTAAGCTCGTTCAAGAAAAAATAGAAGAAGATTTAAGATTTGATTTGACAGAAAATGAGGAAGATACGCATGATATGCATGCGCTACCTAAAGATAAGAGACGTTCACTCATTTTAATTTTAGCGTCAGTCTTCTTATGGTTTATGGGATATAATGCGATAATTTCAAAAGTGTCAGATTATGTGCCTCATGTCCTACAAGTTGCGTCATTTACAATGCCACTACTTGTAGCCAATGTAACAGCCATACTTGCGTTTATACCCATTGGTATTATTTCTACCAAAATCGGTAGAAAAAAATCTATTCTTATTGGTATTGTTATATTAACAATTTGTTTTGGAGCAGCATCATTTGTAAATGAAGATACAGGATGGATTATGTATATTGTCTTTGGTTTAACTGGTATTGGTTGGGCTACGATTAATGTTAACTCTTATCCAATGGTTGTAGAACTTGCCAAGGGTTCAAATGTGGGTAAATATACAGGTTATTATTACGCATTTTCAATGGGTGCACAAATCTTAACACCTATTTTATCTGGTGTGTTTATGGATTATGTCTTTAGAACAAGATTAGTGTTATTCCCGTATGCAACTATATTTGTAGCAGCAAGCTTTATCACAATGTTCTTAACGAAACATGGCGATTCAGAATTTGTTGAAAAGAAAGGTTTATTAGAAAGTTTTGATGTAGATATGGATTAAGAAAATAGGTGCTCATTTGAGCACCTATATTTTTGGATGAAAATATTCAAATACAACATTATCATAATGAGATTTAACAAAATCAAATGATGATTGATTACGTGCGGCATAGCTTATGACAGTTATGCCTTTTTTCTTGAGTTTATCTAAATACTTGTTAGGCATGTCATTAATACCATAACTAATGAAATCTGGTTTTGTAAAGCGATTAAACATCATTCTTTTCATTAAGAATTTAATGAACTTTGGCATATTTAAATCATCTTTAAAATATTCAGATATTTGTCCTCTAATCACATGAGGATATTCTTTTTTTAAAATATGAACAACTTTTGGGTGAAAACTAAAAACAGCATAATTTCCATGATAATTTTTCATAATATCCATAAAATACTTACAAAGTCTTTTAACATTTCCATGAGGTTTTAATTCTATTAAGCAATTATACTTACCGTCTATAAAATCTAAAACTTCTTCTAATAAAGGAATGTGATCACCATTTGGAAAACGGAGTGCTTTAATATCATCATAAGTTAATGTGTCTAATGACTTATCAATACCAAAAAGTCTTTTTAAATGATGATCATGAAAAACTACGATATGACCATCTTTTAATATATTTATATCAAACTCAATGCTATATCCATATTTAATGGCTTCCTTGAAAGCTGAAATTGTGTTTTCAGGAATACTTAAATCTGCTTTATGAAATCCCCTATGAGCAATGAGATCTGTTTTTAACCAACGTATGTCTTTCATTATACACCTCTAAAATATTAAATAAATACCTATACCTAAAATAGCTGATAATAAAATAATTTGAATAGGACTTGTTTTTTTCTTAAAGAAAACAAATAAACATATAAGTATCAAAATAATTAAATTTCTAAAATTAAAACCAGCAAAATCAAAGTCAAGTGTTGAAAATGAAATATTTGGTAAAACACCACGAACAATAAGTCCAATCGATACACTGATAATCAATCCAATAACAGCAGGTTTTAATCCTTTAAAAGCTTCATTAACAACTTTAGATTTTAAGAATTTACTTCCTAATGAGGCAATTAACAAAATAATTAGGAAACTAGGCAATGCAACACCAATGGTTGCTACAACTGCACCTAAGACACCAAGTTCATGTGTTCCGATAAATGTTGCCATATTAATAGCTATCGGGCCAGGAGTTGATTCTGCGATTCCAATAAAGTCATATAAGAGTGCTTGTTCTATATATCCTGCACCTACAACTTCTTGTTCAATCAAGGGAATCATTGCATAACCCCCACCAAAAGTAAACAAACCTATTTTAAAAAACATCCAAAACAGGTGTAATAGTTCGATAATCATTGTGCTTTAGCCCCCTTTAAACTTTCAATATATCCAAAAATGATGGCTAAAAATGCACTAGCTAATAAGATGTAGATGACACTAATATCTGTAAATAAAGAAATTGAGAGTGAAGCAATTAAAATGGCTATAGAGAAAATAGAAAAATGAATTTTTTTAGAGAGTTTCAAAGCTGCTTTTAAAATTAATATTGCAACACCTGCTTGAATGCCATAAAAAGCATAGGCAACAATTTGAATTTCTTTAAATTGAATAATAAATAAAGATATGATTGAAATAATGATAAAAGAAGGGAGAATGACACCAAGAGTGGCAAGAAGACTACCTTTAAATTTTGCGATTTTATAACCGATAAAAGTCGCGGAATTAATCGCGAATACGCCGGGTGTTGATTCAGAAATGACTAGTATTTGTAAAACATCTTCATCGTCAACCCATTGTTTATTTTGAACAACTTCTCTACGCATAATGGGCATCATTGCTAATCCACCACCAAAGGTCATAGCACCAATTTTAAAGAATGTCCAAAAGAGTTCAAACAGTGTATGTGGTTTTTTCATTTATTCCACCTCTTCTCGAGTTATTATAACATATTTTATGACGCTTTGAGACACACTCTATGTTATAATATTTTTGCAAAGGATGGTATTTACATGAAAATAATAAAATTAGTATTAGTGTTGATAGTTTTAGCAACACTCTATAGTTGTGAAACTTATAAACAAGAAGAAAATCGTGCGATTCAAATCACAGGAGTACAAAACATTGAATTTACGATTGGTGATGACATACCTAATTATTTAGAAGGTGTTAGTGCAACATTTGATGATGGGGAAGAATTATCTGATATCGACGTTAATGATGATGAAGTCGATTATGAACTTTCAGGCATTTATTATGTCTATTATTATTTTAGACATGACGATGGTACATCTTTTATCTCTACCATTTCAGTTACAGTTAAGAATCCAGTTTTAGATATAGATTATTCAGCACCTTATTTTATTGGTGTAGAAGATATTAAATATTATGTTGGTCAAGATATACCTGATTACAAAGCAGATATTAAAGCATATGATGAAGTAGATGGTGATTTAACAGAATCCATTAATTTTGAAGGAGAAGTGGATTTTGAAACGGCAGGCACATATGAGTTTATCTTAACTGTTAATGATCAAACAGGTAATAGAAAAATAGCTTATTTTACAATCACTGTAATTGATAATCAACCTCCAGTGATTTCAGGATATCATAGAATTTATTATTCAATTGGTGATGACATACTAGATTATACAAAATATGTAGAAGTAAGTGATCAAGAAGATGGAGACATCACTGAATTATTAGAAGTGATTGATAGCCATGTAGATTTAACATTACCAGGGATTTATCCTTTAACATATCTTGTTGAAGATTCTTTTGGGAATCAAACAGAACAAGTGATTAGTGTTCAAGTTAGTGAAAACGATGAAACATATCAGGTTGATCAGTTAGATGTTTATTATATTAATGATACACACGGTTCTATCTTAGAGTTTGAAAATGAAATGGGACTTGCTAAGATTGGAAATGTTGTTATAGATGCGTATGAGCAAAATCCATATGAGACTCTATTTTTAAGTGGTGGAGACTTACTTCAAGGAAATGTTTTGTCAAACTTTTATTATGGAGCATCGATGATTGACATGTTCAATTATATGCAGTTAGATGTATTTGTTTTAGGAAATCATGAGTTTGATTGGGGATTAGAGAAAATAACAGAATATTTCAATCCAAATACTCAAGGTATGCAAGCTAATTTCCCGCTATTAGCAGCAAATGTATTTTATAAAGGAACTGATATTAGACCTGAGCATACTGACGCATATGCAATCTTTAATAGAGGTGATATCAAAATAGGTGTTGTTGGGACTATCGGGAGTGGTCTTGAATCATCAATTGCAAAAAGTAGAGTTGAAGATTACGAGTTTAAAAGCCCAAGCTATTGGACTGAGTATTATACCGAATTACTAAGAAAAGATTTTGATGTCGATGTTGTGTTTGCGATTACTCATGGCAGTGATGATTACTTCAATCAAAAGATGAGTCTTAATACATCGTATCAAAAAGTAGATGCAATCTTTAATGGACATTCACATTCAAGTTATACAACTGAACTTAATGGAGTGCCATTGATGCAGTCTTCTTCGAACGCAAGAGCTTTAGGACATATCATTTTTGATGTCAATAGTGAAAAAGAAGTGTCATATAGAAGTATGGAAAATTTGTTTTCATACAGTGATGTTAAATTACAAATAGAGCATCCAGGATTGAAAGTGCTTATTGACTCATATGTTGAACAAATCGAACCATTATTAAATGAAGCTATTTTGTATTCTAGTCAAAACTATGGAAGAGATGTTTTAACAACGTTCATGGCTGAAGTTATTAGAAAATCAGCTGGTGCAGATGTTGGTATTCACAATTCTGGAGGCACGAGAGATAGTTTATCACAAGGACAAGCTATTACAGTTGGAACAACTTATAAAATCTTCCCTTTTGATAACCAAATTATTTCAGTTAAAATGAGTGGTAGTAAACTACTTAGTATTTTAAATAACTCAAGTGTATCAGCAAGTTTAAAACCAGGCTTTAATCGAAATGATATAGTATCTACAGAATATTATTGGGTCGCAACAAACGACTATGTATTTGGAAATTATGATGCGTTTAAGGGTTATATAGATATATATTATCCAGGTATTGTAGATCGTGAAGCATTTGAAGATGAACTAAGAGAAAGAGCACAAACAACTAATCAGTTAATAATAGATTAATCATTGGAAACAAAGGTCATGTACCTTTGTTTTTTAATGATGATTGCAAACGGTTTCATAAATTGATATGTGTTATAATTAATCTAGATTAAAGTAAAGGAGTGTGTCCTATGGTTCCATCATTTGAAAAGCGAGTTAGAGCGTTCGCTATAGACACATCAGCAGTTACATTATTTATTATTATATCTTTATTTTTAGGAACATATTATAAACCATTACCTTATATCGTTTCAGGTGTAGCTTTTATTGGTTTTTATTTTTTTCCGTATCTTGCAAAAAAGACACACGGACAAACGTTAGGTAAGAAAGTTCAACGCATTCAAATTGTAAAACTTGATGATTCAAAGGTTGAACTTTGGAGATTATTTTTAAGAGACATTTTCAAATTAGGATTAAGTATTGGGACATTTGGAGCATATTTAATCATCGCTTTTTTTGTAATGTCAGATAAAACCAGTAGAACCATTCATGATTACATATTTAAAACAAAAGTCATTGACTTAGAAAAAGCAACCGGCAAATACGACGTTTTTAATAAGACTGAGTCTATGAGAAAAAGAGGTTTTTAATGAAAAAGTTATTTTCCATTTTATTCATGATAATTATAAGTGTTTCTTTATATGCATGCACTAATGATCCAAAAGATCCAGAAGATCCAATAAATCCAATTGATGCCTATGATTTTTCAGAACTAAATCCACAACATGATGTTTACTATCAAATATTTGTTAGAAGTTTTGCGGATAGCGATGGAGATGGCATTGGAGATTTAAATGGAATCAAAGAGAATCTAGATTACTTAGAAGATTTAGGGGTTACAGCTTTATGGCTTTTACCAATTAATCCATCACCTTCATATCACGGGTATGATGTTACAGATTATTATGATGTTCATAGTGATTATGGAACACTTGAGGATTTAGAAAGCTTAATTGATGCTGCTAATGAGAGAGACATTAAAATTGTTTTAGATTTAGTGATGAACCATACATCTGACCAGCATCCATGGTATAAAGAAGCAGTTTCAAATCCATCAAGTCCATACCGAGATTATTATCTTTTTACTAATGGAAGTGCTTATGAAACATTTCCAGGTGGCATGAAAGATTTAAATTTAGAAAATCAAGTTGTTGTTGAAGAAATTTATAATATTGTTGATTTTTATTTAGATATGGGGATTCATGGATTTAGATTAGATGCAGCGATGCATTTTATTGAAAGTGTTAACTCGCATTGGGATAATACAGTACTCATTATGAATCTAAATGCGCATATGAGACAAAAAAATCCGGATAGCTATATCGTATCTGAAGTGTTTGTAAATAGTTATGATTTAATTAAAGATTATTTTATAGGCTCTGATTCCGTGTTTAATTTTTATGCACAAGGTCAAATTATGGACAAATTAGGTATGGGTAATAGCCGTGCTCAGTTTGTAAATAATTTAAATAGAGCATATAATGCCTTAAGGGATGTTAAACCAGATTTTATTGACGCACCTTTTATTGGAAATCATGATATTGATCGTATTGCATCTAGACAAGGATTTGTTAATCAGCCTGATAAGTTAGCTCAAGCAGCTCGTATTTTATTAACGCTCCCTGGAAATCCTTTTATTTACTATGGTGATGAATTAGGTATGAAAGGGTATCGTTATGAAGGCACACAAATTGCTGGATATGGCATCGTTTATGATGAGTATAGAAGACAACCATTTATGTGGGGAAGTCCAACTTATCAAACGGATTGGTTACCTTCAGACGGATCCAATGATTTGACACTTGATCTTGAAAACCAAAAAGAAGATGAAAGTTCTTTATTTCATCAATATCAAGAGATGATAGCAATCAGAAAAAACCATCCAGCATTGATGTATGGAAATTATTTTGAACCATTTAAGGATAATAGTTTATATGTTCAAGGCTATGTTCGATATTATCAATATGAAGAGTTTAGTGAAGCTATTCTCGTCTTACATAATCTTACATCATCAGAGATAACTGTTGAAGTGGATTATCTTGATTATATATTAGGGGATAGTTTAACCATTGGTGGATATCAAACGTTGATTTTACAAATAGATCCTGATGAAATTGAGGATTATATCTAATGTTTATCTTAAGATATTTTAGATATGCTTTTCAATTTTCAAAATTCTTTGAACATGTAAAAGAAAAATGGTGGAAAGTACTCATATTCTTCTTTATATTAAGTTTTATCACACTATTTCCTATGAACTTGTTAATCATTCAAGAAGATGGATGGAGATTAGATTTCATTGAAGAAAGCTTTAATGCAGAAACGCCAGATTGGCAGTTACCAGATACCTGTGGAATTGTTGCACAAAAACTTGTGTGCGATGGTAATCAAGTCTATTCATATGAGCACAGAGGTATCACTTATGTTTTTAATGATCAAAGTGACGATTATAAAGATGCAGATGTAAAAAAAGTATATTTCATGACGGATCAAATCATATATGCCAATGGTCAAGGTCATTTCATGATTGGATATAATTATCGTGGCTTTGATGATGATGTTAATTTTAGGAGTCTAAACTTATCGTCTGGTGATGATAGAGCGATGATGTATCAATCTTTTGGAAAGCAAATAGAGTCTAGTTTTGGTAATTATATTATTTTTTATACCATTTTAGTGAACTCAATCACAAGCATCGGTCTATATGCATTTTTTGTTATCATTATGAGTTTAGTCATTCAGCTTTTTAGATTTGGTTATACGAGTTTTATCAGCTTTGCTCAGTCAATGAAGCTTGTTGTCTTTTCTATGGGAGTGCCAAGTATTTTAAGTTTTTTCGTGGGTTTTTTAGAACCAAGTTTCTCACCAGTTGTATTCCAATTCGGTATTGGGATTGTCATCATGGTTGTCATGTTAAAATACGCAAAAAAAATATTTAGATAGTTTCTTTCGAAATAACACTTAAAAAAGTGTTATTTTTTTCTTTGGAAACGTTATCACTAAAAAATATAAAGCGTTTCGCTTTACTTTATTAGAATTATGTTATAATGAATTTGAAATATAACGACTCATAAGGAGTAGGAAAAATGAATAATAATTTAGACTTTTGTAAAGAAAAGTTGGAACTTTTTTATGCTTGTTTAGAAAAGAACAAGAAAAATCCAGGACCACTTATGCCTTCATTACATGATGCTCAAGAAATTTTTGGATATATACCTTTATCAATCCAAAAAATTATTAGTAAAGAGCTAGGCGAAAGCGTCGCAAAAATCAATGGTGTCGTAACTTTTTACGGCAATTTTTCTGTTACACCTACAGGTGAACATCAAGTAAGTGTATGTATGGGAACTGCTTGTTATGTTAGAGGTTCTAAAAACATTATGGAAACAATAGAACTTGAACTTGATGTAAAAGACGGACAAACAACTAAAGATGGGAAAGTTACATTATCAGCTACAAGATGTATTGGAGCTTGCGGTTTAGCACCTGTTTTTTCTGTTGATGATCAAATCCATGGTAATACCAATGTAAGTAAAGTTAGAGACATAATGAAAGCACTCAAGGAGCAAACTCATGAAAGTAGCTGATCTTATTAAAATCTACGATTGTAAGACATATCATTTGTCTGCAATAGAGGATAAAGATATTAAGTACGCGTTTTGTACAGATTTAATGAGTGATGCATTATTTATCATGAATACAGTTGAAGATCAAAGAGTTTTAGAACACACGATATTAATTACTGGCTTAGCGACTCAACAGTCTATTAGAACAGCTGAAATGCTTGATGTTGATATTATCCTATTAGTCAGAGGTAAGATGCCATCTGAAAAGGTTATTCAATTGGCAATTGAATCAAATATTACGCTTTTATCTACGGATTATACGATGTTTAACATAAGTGGACTCATGTATGAAAAGGGTATCAAAGGCGTAACATATAATTTATCATGGGATTGAAAGAGTATCAAATCATCGCTAAAAATTATGAGCTTGCAGGTAGAGCTTCATCCGAGATAAAGAAAATAGTAAAATCATTAAATTTAAGTAAAAAACTATCAAAAAGAATTTGTGCTGCATCATATGAGGCTGAAATTAATGTCGTTATCCATTCATTTGGTGGGTATATGACTTTTGAGAATTTTGGTGATGAATATATTGAAATTAATGTTTATGATGATGGTCCAGGTATAAAAGATATAGAACTTGCGATGACAGAAGGTTATTCAACAGCAACAGAGTTAGATCATACCAATGGATTTGGTGCAGGTATGGGCTTAGCAAATATAAAAAAATTATCGGATGTGCTTGAAATACAATCTGATCCAATGGGGACACATTTAAGAATAATATTTTTAATAGGTGAAGTTGATGCATAATATAAAAGATATGATAAATCACAACTATTGTATAGTAACTGATATTAACACATATAAGAATGAGTTTGATGGGGTTTACGCAACAGATTTATTATCCACGGCTATTAAACATGTAAAACATAAAGAAGCATTAATAACTATAATTGCAACACATACGACAATTTCTTTATCAATCATGTTAGATATAGAAGTTGTGATCATTTCAAGTGGCCTTGAAATTGATCAAAAAGTTATTGATAAGGCAAATGAAAATAAGATTGCTTTAATTAAAACTAATTTATTAACACATGAAGTGATTATAGATTTGTATCAAAGAGGATTCATATGAAATATGCCTATGATCTTCATATTCATAGTGTGCTTTCACCATGTGCTGATGTCTTAATGACACCTAATAATATTTTTAATATGGCAAAGCTAAAAAAGCTGGATATTATCGCGGTTACAGATCATAACTCATTAAAACAGTTGCCTATTTGTAAAGAACTATCTAAAAGTTATGATATGTTGTTTGTGCCTGGTGTAGAGATTACAGTTCGTGAAAATTTTGATGTCTTGTGTTATTTTAAAACAGTTGAAGATGCGATGCGGTTTGATAAAATGATCGAAAATTACATTGTACATGATAAACAAGATAATCCTAATTTAAAGAAACAAGAAATTTTAAATATAGATGATGAAGTGATCGACATTTATCCTTATGATTTATCTTCACCACTTCGATTAAGTATTTATGAGTTACAAGAAATATTAGTTCCTTTTGAACATATATTGGTTTTTGCTCATATTGATCGAACATATCGTTCTGGTAAAGCTATGATCAATCAGATCAATCATCATGCTGTTGAGTTTACAAAACATAAAAGCAATCAAAACAACATCGTCTTATTTAACTCTGATGCACATCAAATTACCGATATTTTAGAAAGAACTGAAGCGAATGTCATATCACTTGATCAGTTAGATATTGAACATTTCTTCGCTTATTTTAATCATGACTAAACTAACAGACTATTTATATGATTTAATTCAAAATTCGATTAACGCTAACGCAAATCGTATCATATTAGAAATTTCTTATAGAAAAGAAATATTATATGTAAGGATTATCGATGATGGTATAGGTATGGACAAAAAAACATTAGAAAAAGTAAGAACATTTTCCTATACTTCAAATAAAAATAGAAGTGTTGGTTTAGGATTGTCAATGATTCATGACTTGACTAAACTGACAGAAGGGTCGTTTCAAATTGATTCTACAGAAAATCAAGGAACTATATTGTCATTAACATTTAATGATAAGCATATAGATTTCCCTGAAGTTGGTGATTTAGCACTACTTGTATCAGATTTATATATGCACCAATCTTTAAATGCATTTACTCTTAGATACCAAATAGAGCACAGTAAGTTTGCTTACGGATTAACACAAGAATTACTTAGTGAAAAAAGAAGTTATCAAATGAAAAAAACAATAGAAAAAGATATAAGTTTAAAAATTAAAAAGTTGAGGGATAAATATGAAAACTCTTGAAGAACTAAAAAAATTAAGGGATGAATCACTAAAAAAAATGACGATGAGAGATATTAAAGATGGATTTCGTATCCAAGTCGGCATGGGTACTTGCGGTATTGCAAGTGGAGCAAGACCTATATTAAATGCTTTTTTAGAACAAGTTGAAATCCATGACTTAAAAAATGTGACTGTGACTCAAGTAGGTTGTATGGGTGAATGTGCATATGAACCTATGGCAGAAATCATAGATGAGGCTGGTCAGTCTTATACTTATTGCAATTTAACGATGCCTTTGGTTCAAGAAATCGTCACAAAACATATCATAAATCATGAACCTATCACAAGATGTTTATTATCGTCAAGAAAGGAGACATAACATGCTAGAGAGAATTCAAGTTTTAATTTGTGGTGGAACTGGATGTTTAAGTTCCAAATCAAAAGAAATTAAAGAAGCTTTTGAACAAGAGCTTACTAGTATGGATATGCTTCAAGAAGTGAGTCTTGTTTTAACAGGATGTTTTGGGTTATGTGAACGTGGTCCTGTTATTGTTATATATCCTGATGAAACATTTTATGCGCATGTTACAGTTGAGGATGTCAAAGATATTTGTCACGAGCATTTGTTAAAAGGTAGACATGTAGACCGTTTGCTTGTTAAAGATCCAGGAGAAAAAGAAAAAGTTAAGAAAATGAGTGCACTTAAGTTTTATGCAAAACAAAAACGTATTGCCTTAAGAAATTGTGGGCAAATCAACCCTTTAGATATTAAAGAGTATATCGCAAAAGATGGATATTTGGCTTTAGGAAAAGTATTAACTGAAATGAAACCTAAAGAAGTTATAGATGAAGTTATAAACTCTGGACTTAAAGGTAGAGGCGGCGGAGGCTTTTTAACTGGTAAAAAATGGCAATTTGCTGCAAATTCTGTAAGTCAAACAAAATACGTCATTTGCAACGCTGATGAAGGTGATCCAGGTGCATTTATGGATCGTGCGATCTTAGAAGGTGATCCTCATTCAATCTTAGAAGCAATGGCTATTTGTGGTTATGCAATAGGAGCATCACAAGGATATATTTATGTGAGAGCTGAATATCCAATTGCTGTAGAAAGATTAAGACACGCAATTAAAGAAGCAAAAGAGCAAGAATTAATAGGAGAACATATATTTGGTACTGATTTTTCATTTGATATTGATATTAGATTAGGTGCAGGTGCATTTGTTTGTGGTGAAGAAACAGCACTCATTAAATCGATAGAAGGTTATCGAGGTATGCCTATTTTAAAACCTCCATTTCCTGCAATAAAGGGTCTATGGGATCAACCAACAAATGTAAATAACGTTGAAACTCTGGCAAATATTCCAGTCATCTTTATTAAAGGATCTGAATATTTCAAATCCATTGGCACAAAAAACTCATCAGGAACCAAAGTGTTTGCTTTAGGTGGAAAAATAAATAATACGGGTCTTGTTGAAGTTCCTATGGGAACAACTTTAAGAGAAGTCGTTTATGATATTGGTGGCGGTATACCAAATAAAAGAAAGTTTAAAGCCATTCAAACCGGTGGACCATCAGGTGGTTGTATTACAGAAAAAGATTTAGATACACCTATTGATTTTGAAAACTTAACTAAGCTTGGATCAATGATGGGTTCTGGTGGTATGATTGTCATGGATGAAGATAATTGTATGGTTGATGTCGCAAGATTTTATTTAGATTTCACTGTAGAAGAGTCATGTGGAAAATGTACACCATGTAGAGAAGGTACACGCATGATGTTAGATATCTTAAATAAAATTTGTGATGGTAATGGTACTTTAGCTGATATAGATGAACTTGAAAAATTAGGAAAAATGATTCAGAAAACATCTTTATGTGGACTTGGACAAACAGCTCCTAACCCAGTATTATCAACACTTAACCATTTTAGAGATGAATATATTGCTCATGTTATTGATCACACATGTACTGCAGGTGTTTGTAGAAACTTAACAAACTTTGTTATTGATGACAATTGTATTGGCTGTACTAAATGTGCGAAATATTGTCCAGTCAACGCAATATCTGGTTGGCCAAGACAAGTACATGTTATTGATCCTGAATTATGTATTCAGTGTGGTGCTTGTAAGAAAGCATGTCCAGTACATGCGATATCAAGTCATCCTGTTGAAAGAGGTGTTGCAAGATGAAATTACATGTCAATATTAAAATAAACGGTATAGAATATCAAGCGAATCCTGCAGATACAATTTTGAAAGCTGCAGAAAAAAATAATGTATATATTCCTAGACTATGTTTCTTACAAGAAATACACGAAGAAGGAAATTGTCGTGTTTGTTCAGTCAAAGTCAATGGACAAAACAATATGAAACCGGCTTGTAAGACATTTGTAGAAGAAGGTATGGAAATCATTACCGATGATCAAGAAATATATGACACAGTGACAATGAACTTAGAACTTTTAACACATAGACATCATTTTGAGTGTTTTAAATGTTCAAGAGAAAATAATTGTGAATTTTTAGATTTACTAAGAAAATATTCTATCGACAATGAATTTACAAATATGTATGGTATGTTTGATGAAGAAGGATATTATTATCAAGATGAATCAAACGTTATGGTAATTGATAGCAGTAAATGTATCTTATGTGGAAGATGTGTTTCTGCATGTGAAAAATTAGCAGGACTTAGTGTGCTTCATTTTAATGAACGAGGCAATAAAACATACGTTGGACCAGCTTTATTTCATGAATTGTCAGATAGTGGCTGTATCTATTGTGGAAAATGTATTGGTGCATGTCCAACAGGTGCATTAAGAGAAGTTGATCAAATTAAAGAGTTTGAAAGAGACCTTAGAGATCCTCATAAAAAAATTGTTGTACAAGTTGCCCCAGCTGTTAGAGCTGCTATTGGTGAAGAGTTTGGTTATCCAATTGGAACGAATGTAGAAGGTAAATTGTTTAGTGCCTTAAAACTTATGGGTGTACATGAACTTATGGATACTAATTTTGCGGCAGATTTAACGATTATGGAAGAAGGCACAGAGTTTATTTCAAGATTAGAATCTAATGAAAAATTACCAATGTTTACATCGTGTTCTCCTGGGTGGATCAATTTATTAGAACAATACTATCCAGAATATATCCCTAATCTATCATCATGTAAATCACCGCAACAAATGGCAGGAGCTTTAATTAAGACACATTACGCTAAAAAAATGAATTTAGACCCAAAAAACATTGTTTCAGTTTCTATTATGCCTTGTATTGCTAAAAAAGCTGAAGCTAATCGACCAGAAATGGGAAGAGATGGATATAAGGATGTCGATTATGTCTTAACAACAAGAGAGTTAGCGCGTATTATCAAAAGAAAAGGTATAGATTTTACTAACTTAGAAAACAGCAAACCTTTTGGAACACTCGCATCTTATACTGGTGCTGGTGCTATATTTGGTGCAACAGGCGGAGTTATGGAAGCTGCGTTAAGATCTGTAAGTGAGATTCTTGATAAAAAAGAAACACCTATAGAGTTTAAAAATGTTAGAGGCAATAGCGATATTAAAGAAGCTACATATCAAATTGCAGGTAAGGATATTAATGTTGCAGTTGTTCATGGTGGTGTTGCGATCCAACAATTTTTAGAGCATTTAAAAGAAAGTCAAAAACAATACCATTTTGTTGAGTTCATGGGATGTACAGGTGGATGTATCAATGGTGGTGGACAACCTATAGTAAAAGCTAAAGATCAAGAAACATTTGATGTTAGAAAATTAAGAGCAAGTGTTTTATATAATATTGATCAAGCATCAACCATTAGAAAATCACATCAAAATGAATTTGTACAAAACTTATATAAAGACTTTTTAGAAAAACCAAATTCAAAAAAAGCACATGAACTCCTCCATACAAGTTATGTGAAAAGAGAAGTATATCAAAATGTTAAGTAGAAGAGTCATATTATTTCTATGCATTTTGATGTTGACAATTAGCTTAAGTTCATGTGAAAAAACAGAAATAAAAATGATAGTTCCTTCAGGCAGTCCACAATTTGCTCAATTACATATGCAAGCAAGTAAGAACTATGATGTAACTATCATTCAAGGTGCTGATCCTTTAGTTGCCGCATTTAGTTCAGAGTCTTACGATGTAATATGTGCACCAACAAACTTAGGTGCAAAACTCTATGATTCAAAACCAACCTATCAACTGATCGCAAGTATTACATGGGGAAATTATTACTTAATTAGTAAATCTGAAATAAATTTAGAATATATAAATGAAAAAGAAATCGTTGCGTTTGGTAGAAATCAAACTCCAGATGCTATCTTACAATATGTCTTTGAAGAGGCTTTATTGAACATAACTTATTTAGATAGCTTAACATCTGTCGTATCTGATTTTTTACAAGATGGATCAAAAATCTATTTGGTTGCCGAACCATCTTTAAGTGTGTTGACACATAGTCAATCATTACACATTATAGATATTCAAGCATTATATCAAGATAAGACCTTAGAAGATAGTTATCCACAAGCAAGCGTCTTTGTTCATCGACGATTAACAGATCGTCAAGTGGATCAAATTAAAAAAGATTTGAAAAATTCGATCTATAAAGTAACTCAAGATGTGTCACATAGTGCAGATGTTGCTATTTCCTTAAATATACAAATTGAAAAAGCAATACTAGAATCTGTATTTCAAAATTCTCATATAGAATTTAAAGATAGTATGGATGCTAAGGATGATATTATTTATTATTTAGAGATGTTAAAAGCATTTAACGAGAATTTTGTTGGTGCACAATTACCAAGTGATGATTTTTATCGATAAGGATTGTTTATGAAAAATATATCTATAAAAATATCTTCAATATTAACAATTTTAATCATTTGGTATATGGTTTATTTAATCATAGACCATCCTTTAATCATGCCATCTGTTTTAGATGTATTTAAAGCATTTTTTAAGATGTTTTCAGATAAACTTTATCTTACAGCCATCGGATTTAGTTTAACAAGATTAGCAACTAGTTTGTTTATTTCTAGTTTATTAGGAATTACATTTGGTTTTTTATCTGCCAAATATCAGTTGTTACAAGAATGGCTAAAACCATATATTATCATCATAAAAACTATACCTGTTATCTCAGCGATTATTATTTTATATGTTATATTTGGATTTGTTATTGCGCCATATGTCATTACTTTTTTAATGATTTTTCCAATATTTTATCAAGCGACCTATCAAGGGATTAAAGCTATATCTCATGATATGATGGATGTATATCATATGGAAACTAGTGATTGGTTTTTAGGGTTAAGGTTTGTTTATATACCAAATATCAAGGATTATTTACTATTAGCTTTTTATCAGTCATTTGGTTTAGGATTTAAAGTTTTGGTGACTTCAGAGTTTATTACTCAAACAAATAGATCTATTGGAAAATTACTTTATGAAGCAAAAGTCCACTTAAGTTATGATATTGTGTTCGCGTTAACTTTATTTTTAATCTTCATAACAATTACCATAGAATGGTTAGCAGATAAACTTAAAAAACAGTTAAGTGATGGATGAATGTTTCCATCACTTTTTTATGTGATATACTAAGGATATAAGGTGGTGTTATGATGAAAATGAGTGAATACTTTAAACCAAAATCATTGGTTTATACCGGCAATGTTATTAAAAAGAAAACAACTATTCATCGTTATGTTTATGATATTGATCACTTAGATGAGTTTTCAAATTTAAAAAAAGAACCAAAACAATATATTCAAGTAGTTGGACTAAGTGAAATTGAAAAAATCAATGAGATTAAAACAGTTTTTTCTATTGATGAGTTTATTATGGAAGATGTATTAAATGTTGATCAAAGAAATAAGATTGAAAAAGTAGGGGATTATGTTTTTGCTTGTTTTTCCTTTTTATCTAAAGAACAAGATGACATCAAAAAAGAATATATGAGTTTAGTATTTAATCAAGATGTATTAATCTCTTTTCATGAAAAAGAGCCCATATTTTTAGCGCCTATTTTGCAACTTTTAACAGACTATAAAGATTTAAAACAGGGACCTATTGATTTCTTGTTTTACCATATACTAGATTTAATCACTGATGATCACTTAATGATCTATGATCAATTTGAACAGCAGTTAAATGCATTTGAAGAGGAGATTCTTGAAACAAAACAAGTAGATCAAGAATCTTTTTACAGACTAAGAAAACAAATTTTACAATTAAAAAACATATCAAGTCCACTCTTTGATCAACTTGAATCGATATTAAAGTTGGACATTGCTTTCATAGGCAATAAAACAGAGAAATACTATAATGATCTTATCGATCATATGAAACGACTAGATGTTCGTTTGAATCAATTAAAAGACTCAATGAGAAACTTACTTGATTTAGATATGAATAATCAATCGACAAGAATGAATCGAATTATGTCTACATTAACGTTATTTTCAGCGATATTTATACCGCTATCATTTTTAACAGGATTTTTTGGAATGAACTTTATTCATTTTAACATTTTAAATTATGAACATGCAGTGATTATATTTACATCAATCTGTCTATTAATTGCGGTTGTCATGATGATGATTTTTAAAAAGCATAAATGGTTTTAATAAAGATAAAGCGCCTTGGAAATCCAAGACGCTATTTTTTTTATTTAAGAGTTAAATTGTTTGTGTTTAATTGTAATCCAGGTAAAGTGATTGATTTGTTGATATCAAACTTAATGGTTCCATATGTTTTATTACCACCATCATAATCTTGTTGACTCTGATATAAATTAAGTGTTAATACATAAGTAGAAGAACCTATTGTCTCAAAATGCTTTTCATAAACTTGACTTACGATGTTATAAGCAATTTCTTCTAGTTCATCGATTGTCTTTATGTTATTAGGAACAATAGCATCTACAAGGATTTCTTTGCTTGCAACAACTTCATTTACAATGGTTATCTCGAGATCTTTTGGACCTCTATTACATCCAACTAACCCAATAAATAGAGCCATGATGATGAAAATTGATATATATTTTCTCATATTATTCACCACTTCCTTCATCATTTATTATGATGTTATATTTATAACCTTCAACTATCAACGTATAACGATACAATTTATAACCTTGATAAGGATCATCAACAGCAATCGTTACTGTATATCTTCCAGGTATATTCGTGTTGTGATAAGTAGAGTGATATATATCAACACTATCATTTAAAACCTCGATATTACTTAGAGGATCAAAGTCGCTTCCTTGTTTAATAACTACTTCATTTTCTTTAACAGAAATAGCAGCTCCTAAATCCTCAACTAAAATCATTGTTGTGTTTGCTGGAACAAACACTTGATTTGAAACTGTTTCAATTCCATCTATAGAAGCTTCAATGGTGTTTGTTAAAATTTTATAAGATACACCACTATCTAAAGCAACTCCAGTCAGTCCGAATCTTGGATTACCACTATGAACGACAACAATATCAGGGACACCAACACCACCAGTTAATTTGTATGCGATACCTTGATAACCTGCATCTGTATCTAAGAATGTTAAGTTAGCTAATATTTCAGCTGCACTATTCATTCTAAATTGTGGGTAGGTTTTTCTAATTTGAATAAGAACTTTATAATATTCAAACACATGATTATAAGTTAATTTGCGATCCCATCTTAATTGGTTGACAGAATCTGGTGACTCATAAGAGTTATGATCATAACCACCTAAACCATCAGGTTTTGATCGCATAAATTCTACTCCAGCATGTAAGAATGGTACGCCCTGAGATGTAAGAATGATTGCATTTGATTGTATTTGCATCTCTTCAATAAGACTATTTGCAACTCTTGTAAGTTTCAACTTATCATAAAGTGTATTATTATCATGTGCAGATACATAATTAATCGTTTGATTAGGGTTTAAATGCCATGCTTCAAATTCAGTAATACCAGGATAATCAATACCACCAACAATACCATACATTAAACCTTGATGAGTATAAGAAGTTGCATTACCTTGAACCCATCCTTTTTCAGTAGATTGGAATACAGAACCTTTAACAGCATCTCTAGTAATATCGTTAAATGCACCGACAAGGTTCATGTTTTTAATATTTTCTTTTCCAGCAGCTTCACTATTAGGTAAAGGTGTCGATCCACCGTTCCATGGTTCACCATAAACAATAATAGTTGGATCAATTTCTTCTAACAATACTTGAATCTCATTCATAGTTTCATAATCATGAAGCATCATAAGATCAAATCTAAATCCTGATAAATTGTATTCAGTTGCCCAAAATTCGACAGAATCTAGCATAAACTTTCTCATCATTGAGCGTTCTGATGCTGTTTCATTTCCTGTTCCAGAACCATTAGAAAAACCACCATCTTGTGTTAATCTATGATAATATCCAGGAACTATTTTATGGAAGTTAGAAGTGGCAGATTCACCTGTATGATTATATACAACATCCATAATAACTCTAATATCTTTATCATGTAATGCCATAACGACTTGTTTAAACTCATTAATTCTTGTTTTACCATCAAAAGGATTTGATGCATATGAACCTTCTAAAGTGTTAAAGTGATAAGGCATATAACCCCAATTGAAGACATTTTGATAATTAGGATTGTTTGCGACTTCAACTTCATCAACATATCCAAAATCAAAAATTGGAAGAAGTTGGACCGCATTAACTCCTAATTCTTCAATGTGATCTAGTCCAGTTGATACTGTATCGATACCATTAGAATAAGTTGTTCCAGTTTCTGTTAAGCCTAAAAATTTACCACGATAGCTTTCGGTACCTTGCCATGAACTATGAGAAGTTAGGTCTCTTACATGAAGTTCATAAACGATATAATCAGTTAAATTTGTTATTGTATCAGGTCTTTGATCGTATACCCATCCATCAGGATTTGTTTGATCAAAATTCACGATCATGCCTCTTTGACCATTTGCACCAGTTGAATATGCATATGGATCAGTTACTTCAAATGTTTGACCATTATTAACAACTGAGAAAGTATAATATTTAGAATCGAAACTTCCAGTCAGTTTGATTTCCCAAGCGCCACTTTCAATTTTATAAAGTGGTTCACTTCGATAAGGTGTTAACTCATCATTTGGTTGACCTTGATTGTCATAGTTAGGATGACCTTGTTCATATAAATTTAAACTTACTGATTGACTAAGTGGTGCCCATAATCTAAAGATTGTGTATTCATCTTCAAAACTAACACCAAGTATACCTTCATATGTATATAAATCTTCAAATGCTTGAGTGTCATAAATGTTTTGTAAAGAGACGATTGCTTCACTTGATAACTCATCATCGAATTTAGCAACTACAGTATATGTTTTTGAAATGTCTATATTTGGAATAGAGATTGTTGTTGTTAAAGAAGTAGTCGTTCCTGATAAGATGAGTGTGTCATTTTCATAAACGTCATATCCATTTTCAGGAATATGTGTTGTTTTTAAAACAATTTGTTGACTCTGATTAAACGCAGCAGATAAAATCTTTGCACGATAATCAGGGATATTATTTTCTAAATCAGCATTTGATGTACCAATTCTTAAATCACCTTCAACAAAATAAGCATGAGCTACGCCACCAATGACTTCAATGGTTTCTAAATTGATGAATCGGTCTCCACCTGGTTCACGATATCCATCCCATCCGCCTTGCTTGATAATTATTCCAACTTCAGTTGCAGATCCATAGTCTGAAGTTAAATCAACTTCGTAGTAGATTCCATGCTCATCAATATTTGATGATGAAAAGTCATGTTGTATACCACCGAGTGATGTTGGTTTGCTTTCCCACATCCAAAAATTGAAATTTGTGTAAGTTTCATCATACCTGTAATAATGCACAACAAGTGTTGATGGAAGATCAGATGCAATCACTGATGTTCCAAATGTGAATGAAACTATAATAAACAATAATAATGTTAATATTTTTTTCATTTAAAAAACCTCCTCATATTACAAATATAACACGTATGCTTCATATTTTTATCATATGATGATAGCGATTACAAAAAGGAAACGGTTGCACAATTGCATCCGCTTAAAAGCGTTTACATTATTTTGCTTAATATGATAGAATTACAGTGTCAAGAATTATATTTGAAATTCTTAAAAAACATAGGAGGAAGAAAATGAAAAAAGTATTTTTGGCCTTTTTCTTAGTGTTATCGGTTGCTGCGATTTTCGGAGTAAAAGCATCAGCTGCTGGCACAGGTAATTTAGTTGTACATTTCCAAGCTTGGGATGGCGATTATACAGATTTAGGTTCACATGCTTGGGGTAGCACAGCAGCTCCAAAACTTGCAGATGGTACTGATGAATTTGGTGCATATTTCGAGTTTGATGATGTCGCTGTTGGTACTGAAGTAGGTTTTATAGCTGTTTATTGGAAAGATGGCGCACAAGATTGGGATAGAAAGTTAACAGGAGATGTTTTAATTCCTAACGATACAATCATTGAAGGTGAAACAGTTCACGTTTATGTATTCCAAGGCGCAGACTCTAAAGACAATGATTTAAACTCTAAAGTTTTAATTGCTTCGAACGATCATTATAACTTATTATTAGTTTATTTTGATCCAGCTGGCACTTATGAAGAAACATTAGGTGTTCATGCTTGGGGCGAATGGGTAAATGACGCAGATGCTTATGGTACAAACTATGGCGTATGGGGAACTCCTGCCGAAATCTTTAGCACAGTTGGTAAAACAATTGACGGATCAATCGTTAAAGCTGCTATGATTCAATCAACAACTGCTGATGATGGATTATTAGTTTATGCTGGCGATGATGCTAACAAAAAGACTGGCGATGTTAATTTAGCAGACGCACTACCTGCTACACCAGTTGTTGGTGATGTTGGTGTTGCTTATGTATTAAGTAAAGGTAATGCTTATACAGCTGGAGATAACGTTTATTATAACGATCCTCAAACTTTCTCACAAGAAGCATTTACATTTAAACTTACTGAATATGATGCGGACAAAAACGATGGAACTTATGCAGTTGATCCTTATACAATTATTGTTAAGACAAGTGCTTTAGTTGAATCACCTTATCCAGATGCTGGTGTTAAGTATTTAGCACAAAAAGAAATTGAAAGTTGGTTTAAAGTTAGAGCTAACTTAGGTGAAGGTGCATATGGTTCAGCGCTTACTATTGATCGCGTTGACTTTGCAACTACAAATGACACATTAAACTCATTTGTAATCATCTTAAAGACTCCACTTGTAAATGAAGCAGAATATACTGTTTTCTTTGATAATGGTGAAGTTGAAGCTAACATTGAATTAGCTATGGATACTGAAGCTCCAATCATTACGTTCATCTCTCCAACAGGTATTGTTGGTAAAGATGCTGCTGAAAGAATTATTGAAGTTGCTTGGGGACAACCGTTTAACCAAAACTTATTCCCAAGATTTAGAGCTACAGATAACCGTGATGGCGACTTAACATCTTTCGTATTCGTACCTAAAGGTGAAAATTCAGTACTTGATACAAGAACTGAAGGCGATTATGTAATCGTATTGCGTGTTGTTGATGAATGGGGTAATGTTGCAGAAGAAACATTCACATTCAGAGTAGTTAAGAAGTAAGGGAGGCTATAACACATGAAAAAATTTCTATTAATATTATTTGTTATCATTGGTGGCTTAACTCTTGCTGCATGTAATGATGATCCAGAAGATCCAACAGATCCAACAGATCCAGACAACAATGGTGAATTAATTGACTTTGCTGATACATTTACTAGAAAATCAAAAATCCGTGTTTGGATTGATGATGAAAATGGTGAATATATGGCAGCAGTTATTGAAGAGTTTAATAAACTTTATCCAAATATCGTTGTTGAACACGAACACATGGGTAGTGTTGATGCACGTGAACTTCTTAAAACATTTGGTCCGTCAGGAAATGGTGCTGATGTATTCCAATTCCCACATGACCACTTAGCGCAAGCGGTTTTAGAAGATTTAGTTTATCCACTTCCAGAAGCAACTCGTAACAACTTAGCTGAACGTGCTGCTGAACTAGGGTTACAAATTGCTACATTAACTTATGATGAAACAAACAACTCATTTGATCCAGAAAGTGCTAACGCAGTTGAAAGATTATATGCAGTTCCTATGTCATTAGAATCAGTTGGTTTATACTATAATACAGATTTAGTATCAACTCCTGCAACTACATTTGAAGAATTATTTGCTGCTGCAGATGTTTGGAATGCTGCACAAGCTGATGATGAATCAGGTAGAACAAATGCGCAAGCTGGTTTATATTATTTAGGTACATCAAGTCACTGGGCAGATAGCTATTTTGTTCAAGCTATTTATTCAGCATTTGGATTCTATCCATTTGGTGTTAATTTAGATGATCCATCAGCGGTAGGTTTTGCAAATGCAGTTCCTGCTTTAGAATGGATGAGAGATGAATTGAAACCTCGTACAACTGGTACTGGTTCTCATAACTCAATTGGAGCTGGCGGTAACTTTGAATTAGGTGATATTCCTTATATTATTGCTGGACCTTGGAATATTGAAGCATATAATGATGCTGGTTTAAACTTTGCGATCGCTCCAATGCCAACAATTAACGTTAATGGCGTTGACAAAGAAACTCAAACATTTGCTGGTGCACAAATGGCAGCAGTATATAAATATTCTGAAAATAGAGAAGATGCAATTAAATTTGTTGAATTCTTAGCTTCAGATATCGCAATGGAATTAATGTATGAATACAAAGGTAAATTACCTGCACTTAAGAGTGAATTATTACCAAACATTGAAGGCGTAAGTACTGATACATTATTATTAGCTATGGCTGAACAATTAGAAACATCAGTTCCAATGCCTACTATTCCTCAAGTAACTTATTACTGGGGACCAGGTGAAGTTATGATTATTGATGTTTGGAACAACGGTGTTGCTCCAACAACTGCAGCAGCTACTGCTGAACAATCATATAGAACTCGTGTAGGTCTAGCTGGTTAATTTTAAATTGCTATAAATTTTAAACTGATGTGAGGCGGCATAATTTATGCCGTCCTCATTAGTTTATATATACGGAGGGCTCAATGAAATTTTTTAGCATAATAAAAGCGATTGTTTCTGGGATAATATGGGGCCTAGGACAATTATTAAATGGGCAATTTTTTAAGTTTCTATTCTTTTTTGTTTTTTTTGCTTTTTTTATAGGTATTGAACTAACCACCAGTAATTATAATGTAGATATAAATCCTTATGACAAAATTCAAGGAAATGACATTGGTGATGAGTGGTATATTAATGGGTTTGTCGCTGAATATAATTATAATAAATTTGTAGACGGTGTTGAGTATGAACCATATGAACTTTATCTTGATGAAATTGGTGGAGAAGAAAACTTAACTGAAGAGTTGTTTATTAAGTTTTTAGCTCAAGATCTTAAACAAAATAACCCAATAAGATACACAAACTTAGTTACAAAAGATAACATTCTATTTGAAGATTTTAATGAAGCTTATGATGAAGAAAATTTAGAACACATTTTGAGAAGACAAACGCTTTATAAGGATTCTGAAGGTAAATTTTATAGAGAAAGAAATGTAACATTAGAAGACGGAAGCAACAAAAAAGAATTTGTAGAAACAACGATTCTAACAGATCAAGTTAATAATGATAATATTTTAACATCAACAGATGATTTGACATTGTTTGTTAAATCTGGAGAAATTGTTACAAAAGATCAAAGAGTATATGTTAGAGTAACAGATGATGTCACACCAAGGTATATAGACTTACAAACAGAAGAAGTGGTTAATGTTGAATCACCAACACCTGTAGCTATTGAAGGTCCTATATATAGATTAGATGGTGAAGTTTTTGAGTATTATGAACCAAATTTAATATATAACTCAAAACGCATTCAATACAAAGAAACACCATTTTTTGTAACATTTAGACAAGCAATGAGTTATACATTCTCATATGCATGGAATACATATAACTCGACTGATTATACCAAATTAATGATTAAGGTATATCATGAACTAAACCCTGAAGTGAAAGAGAGTTTTGAATCATCATATAATAATTTCTTTTATGATCAAGGAGGTTTATTTGTTCGAGGTTACTGGTCAGTTTTTACACTTGGTACAGCCCAAAAGTTAAACATCAGTGGTCATATGGGATTGCAAGAAGCGATGGTAGGAACGAGAACAAGTGCATTTACTTTAGCTGATCGTGTGAATATATCAGAAACGGTTCCTATTCAAGGACATGTATCCACACTGTTGTTACTTGAAGGTCTAATTGGAGTCATCTTATCTTTATTGTTTTTCATTATTGCAGCTTGGGGCATAAGAGATGCTTATGTAACAAGTGAAAAGAAGCGCAAAAAAGAAAAAGTATTAAAAGATGGCGCATATTTTAAAAATGTTTATGAAAGTAGTTTTGAATATATTGTCTTATCACCTGCTATTGTTGTTTTGGCATTTATATCTATCATGCCTATTGCATTTGGCTTTGTTATTGCATTTACCAGTATTTCAGGTAATGAGTCAATGATGAATACTTTCGATTGGGTAGGACTCACAAACTTCTTTGCGTTATTTAATTTTACTTCTGGATTAGGTGCATCTTTTGGCCTTGCATTTTGGAGAGTTCTTGGATGGACAGTCGTATGGGCAGTTTTATCAACAGGTACAGTCTTTTTTGGCGGATTCTTACAAGCACTTATATTAAATAGTGAAAAAGTTGTGTTTAGAAAATTATGGAGAACCATTCTTATTCTTCCATGGGCGATACCAGCATTATTATCACAAATGGTATTTTCAGTTATGTTTAATGAGATCGGATTTATCAATAACTTTTTACAAGATATAGGTATTTATGAAGTTTTAAGAAATCTAAATATGTTAGGTGTGAGTTTTGAAAGTTTATCGGGATGGCAACGACTGTTATATTTAGGTGAATCTAATATTCAATGGTTTAGTAATCCATTTAATCCTACATTTGTAAGAGCAACTTTAATTGTTGTCAATATTTGGTTAGGATTTCCATATTTTATGGCGTTAATGACAGGTGTTATGACTGCTATTGACAAAACATTATATGAAGCTGCTGATATAGATGGGGCATCAAATATGCAAAAAATTGGAAAGATTACGATGCCACTCGTCTTATATTCAACAGCACCGATTTTAATTATGACATTCTCTGGTAATTTTAATAACTTTGGTGTTATTTACTTTATCACTGGAGGTGGTCCTAACAGTGGGGTTGCTAGCCGGGGGTTTGCTGGAGATACAGATATTTTGATTTCTTGGATGTATACATTAACTGTTGATTATTCGATCTTTAATATGGCATCAGTATTTTCTGTTCTCATTTTCTTGTTTGTAGGATCTCTAACTGCATGGAACCTATCAAGAACAAGAGCATTCCAGGAGGATTAGACTATGTTATTTACTTATTTATTAATCGCTTATGTTGCGATATTACTGATTGCTATTCATTGGGGAACAGCATATGATCATGCAGTTAAAAAAGGATATGAAGGTAGAAAATATCTTTTAATGTGTTTGATTCCTCTATATGGATATATGTATGCGAAAAAGTTACCTGCTAAAGTGCAAGTATCTGATATAGAACTTAATCATTTATTGAGTTTTGATATTTTATCAAAAAGAACTGTATTATATATGATTTTAGTTTTAGTAGGTTTTGTAGTTGTTATTCCTGCTGCAGTGCTGATCTATTTATCACTTCAAAATAATTTATTACAAACATTATTTACAATTTTCTTTGTAATTCTATTATTGTTTATTCATCAAGGTACAGTTGTAGATTATGCGCGTAAAAAAGGATATGAAGGTACAGTTGTAGGACTCATTGGTTTAATTCCTATATATGGATTTATTCATTATGTCAATAAAGATAAAAAAAGAAATGTTTCTAAGCAAGGATTAAAAGAAGTCTTTAGTTTATCAAACTTTGTCCAAAGAATATTGATTTATGGTGAAATCACGTTGATTGCAATCATTGTCATCGTTCCTGTTGTTTATATATTTGGTATGGCTTTTGCAAATCTAAGAACAGATATACCTCAAGCTATTTGGCCGAAGAATCCATCATTTGGTGCATTTCAATATTTATTTGAAGAAACAAACTTTACAAGATGGTATTGGAATACCTTAAAGATTGCATTGATCAATATGTTTGTTGGGACCATTTTAATTACAGGTGCTGCATACGTATTTGCTAGATTTAGTTTCAAAGGTAAAAAAGCAGGATTACTTACCATATTAGTATTACAAGCATTCCCGTCATTTATGGGACTTATTGCAATGTATGTGCTATTTTGGAAGTTTAATTTGCTTGGTCAACCAACGGCATTATCGATTTTGTATATTGGTGGTTCAATTCCAGGTAATCTTTGGTTAATCAAGGGGTTCTTATCCCAAATTCCAAAAGATTTAGATGAGTCTGCGATGATTGATGGCGCTAATAAATTGCAAATATTTGTTAAGATTATCTTACCACTTGCAATACCGATTTTAACATTTGTTGCGGTGTCAATGTTTATGGGTCCGTGGATGGATTATATGCTTCCTGGATATCTATTAAGATTTAAGCCAGAAGGTGCACCTGCGGATTATGATATTACACAACAATGGACATTAGCTGTTGGTCTATTCAGATTTATTAATGACTTAAATTATCAAAACTATAGTGCATTTGCTGCTGGTGCGATATTTGTTGGTGTACCAATTACAGCGCTTTATATGGCATTCCAAAAATATCTTATCGAAGGTATTATGGCTGGTGCAACTAAAGGATAAAAAGATTATAATAATTTCAAATGATATTAGGGTGATTTTATCACCCTTTTTCTTTATGTGAAATTGTATTTGTGTAAACGGTACCAATGGATGAAAGGTATGATTTCATGGTAAAATATATAGTGACAAACTATGTTAGGAGATTACATAATATGCAAACAATATTTAATGATAAAAACAGCTTTAAAGAAGCTTTTATAAAAGGGTTAAATGATAGTTTTGATGTTGATGTAAAAACATCAACTGTCTATCAAAGATATACGGTTTTAGCTCATTTATTAGATCAAAGTTTAACAAATAATTTCGAAGAAACGAATCAATATGTTAATAACAACCAACTTAAAAAAACGATTTATTTCTCAATGGAATTTTTAATGGGTAGACTCATTACTAATAATTTACAAAATAGTGGTTATTATGATCTTGTCAAAGAAAGTTTTAAAGAACTTGATCTTGATTTAAATGAAGTGGAACACGCAGAAGTTGATGCAGGCTTAGGAAACGGTGGGTTAGGTAGATTAGCTGCTTGTTTTATGGATTCTGCTGCATCTCTTGGATTGCCTTTATACGGGAATTCACTTAGATACAAACACGGATTTTTTGTACAAGAGATCAAGAATCATAAGCAAGTTGAACATAAAGACCCATGGCTTAATGAGCCTTATATATGGGAAACTAAAGATGAAGCTAACGCAATTAACATTCCTTTATTTGGATATGTTGAACACACAAAACTTATAAATCCAGTTTGGATTAAAGCAGTTCCTTATGATGTTAAAATTGTTGGTGATCAAAATGGTGTTGTTACATCGCTTAGATTATGGGCAACTGAACCTTCAGAGTTACAGAAACATCAAGGTGATGACTATAAAAGAATTGTTAATGGTGTAGATGATCAATTATATCCAGACGATTCTACTCAAGATGGAAAAACGATTCGCTTACTTCAATCTTATATATTTAGTGCTGCAGGTGTTAAACATGCAATTAAAGAACATAAAGCATTAGGTAGAGATCCAAAAGAGTTTCATAAGTATTATACTTTCCAAATCAATGATACACATCCAACATTAGTGATTCCTGAAATGATGAGAATACTTATGGATGAAGAGCATTTTGGTTATGATCAAGCATGGGAAATTACGACTAAAACTTGTGCATTTACAAATCATACAATCTTAGCTGAAGCTTTAGAAAAATGGGGGAAAGATATCTTTAGAAACTTATTGCCAAGAATATATGAAATTGTTCAAGAAATGAATCGTAGATTTAAACATATTTTAGAGACAGACGGTAGATTTAATAAAGAACAAATTTATTTAATGGGTTTAATTGGACATAATCATGTTAGAATGGCTCACATATGTATTTATGGATCATTTAGTGTTAATGGAGTAGCGGCACTACATACAGATATTTTAAAACAGCATGAAATGAAAGATTTCTATACGTTATACCCTAATAAATTTAACAATAAAACAAATGGGATTACACATCGTAGATGGTTAATTCATACAAATCCTGAGCTTGTAACTATACTAGATGACAAAATAGGCACCTCATGGAGAGATGACTTAACAAAACTAGAACAGTTTGACGCATTTAAAGATGATTTAGAAACACAAGCATTAGTTGATCAAATGAAACGATCAAAAAAACAAGCATTAGCAGATCGTATATTTGCAGATCAAGGTATTAAGCTTGATGTAGATTCTATATTTGATATACAAGTTAAACGTCTTCATGAATACAAGCGTCAACTGATGAATATCTTACATATCATTTATGTTTATCAAAGATTAAAGACAGATGTGACATTCAAGAAAAATTATTATCCACATTCATTTATTTTTGGAGCAAAAGCAGCACCTAGCTATCAAATGGCAAAAGCAGTCATTGAACTTATTGATACTGTAGCTGATGTTGTTAATCAAGATCCAGATACTAAAGATTTGTTAAAAGTAGTCTTTGTGAGAAATTATAACGTTACTTATGCAGAATATATCATGCCTGCAGCAGATTTATCAGAACAAATTTCAACAGCTACTAAAGAAGCTAGTGGTACAGGTAATATGAAATTTATGATGAATGGTGCACTAACTATAGGAACGATGGATGGAGCAAACGTTGAAATCGTTAAAGAAGCTGGAGAAGAAAACAACATTATCTTTGGTTTATCTGCAGAAGAAGTTACTAAAATTTATCAACAAAATGGCTATAAGCCAAGAGAGATATATGAGAAAGATCAAAGATTAAAAGATGTATTTGCGTTTATTAGAACGCTCCATCAAAATCCAGCACATTTTGATTATATTTTAAGTAATTTATTAAATAGCGATTACTTCTTAGTTATTAAAGACTTTGATGCATACGTAAAAGCACATGAAGTTGGTAATGAATATTATAAAGATCGTCAAGGCTGGTTACATAAATCAATTATGAATATCGCACATTCAGGATTCTTTACATCTGATCGTACGATTGGAAATTATAATAAAGATATTTGGCATCTAGAAACAATCAAATTTAATCATAAATAAATTGGAAGGGAATTGATTACAATGGCTAAACAAACAGATACGAATCTAAGAGGACAAACCATTTATCAAGTATTTCCTAGACAACACTCCAATAAACAAAACTTTAGTGGAGTGATTGATGATTTAGATAGAATCAAAGATATGGGAGTAGATATCATCTATTTACTTCCTTTTCATCCGATTGGGATTAAAGATAGAAAAGGGGCTGCTGGCAGCCCTTATTCTATTATGGACTTCTATCAAATACATGAAGATCTAGGAACATTAGAAGATTTAAAAGAACTTGTCAAACAAGCACATCAAAAAGATATGAAAGTCATGATGGATATTGTCATCAATCATACATCTAGAGATTCAATACTAACAAAAAAGCATCCTGAGTGGTTCTATAAAAAAGCTGATGGTAGTTTTGCAAATAGAGTTGGTGATTGGAGTGATATTACCGATCTAAACTATGATTTAAAAGAAGTGTGGGATTATTTTATCGATGTATTAACTTATTGGGCTCAATATGTTGATGGCTATCGATGCGATGTTGCACCTATGCTTCCTATTGATTTTTGGATTGAGGCAAGACAAAAAGTAGATAAAATCTCACCTAATCATATATGGCTAACGGAATCTGTTCATCCTGGATTTATAAAATATATTAGAGATTTAGGCTATGATTGTTCTTCTGACTCACAAATGTATCAAGCGTTTGATATTTGCTATGATTATGACATTTTTGATTATATGGATGATTATTTAAAAGATCCTTCTAAACTATCAAGATGGTTAGAAGAGATATATCGTCAAGAAATGATTTATCCTAAAAACTATATCAAATTAAGAAATTTCGAAAATCATGATCAACAACGTCTTAGAAGTAAAGTTAGAGATCATAAACATTTTATTCAAATGTTGACCATGATGTTCTTTTTAAAAGGCACAGCTTTTGTTTATGCTGGTATGGAATTTGAAGATGATCATTTGCCAGATTTATTTAATGATGATCTTATCAAATGGCAAAAAGAAAAATCATTAGAAACATATATTAAAAAACTCATTACAATGAAAAAGTTACCTATATTTACTCATGGTAACTTTCAACTGATAGATAAAGAAGATATCGCAATTTTTTCTTATGAACAAAAAGATGATTTTATGATAGGAGTTTTCAATTTAGAAAACAAAAAAGAAGTAGAAGTTCCATTGAATGACGGTGTTTATGATGACTATCTTTCTTTAGAAAAAATAGAAGTTAAACATGGTAAAATAAGATTAAATGATCAACCAATCATTATTCAAACACATAAAGGACAAAAAAGATGAGAGCTTTTATAGATGACTTTAAAATGATTCGGATAGAATCAGATGTTTATATTTACAGCATTAAGCTTAACAACAATGGAGTTTCATGGGCTAAAAATGAGAACGGACATCAGTTTTTTAAAACAGAAAAAGATATTGAGCTTCATGTTGCTGATCACATAGAAATCAATGATCAAACTTATCCATTAGAAATAGGATTAGTAACACTTACTAAACAGTTTGAAGAAAGATTTCGTTATGATGGTCCATTGGGTGCAGTTTACCAAAAAACACATACCGATTTTTATCTATTTTCTCCAGTAGCAAAAGAAGTTTTTGTGGTTGTCGATAAAAAGCGATATGAGATGACCTATCATAGTCCTATTTGGCATGTAAAAGTTGACAGTGATTTGCATAACAAAATCTATGTATATGATATTAGATTAGTTGATACGTTTAAAGAAGTTAAAGACCCTTATAGTAAAGCTATGTCTTCACTAGGATCCCATGTTTTTGATTTTAAGCAAACAATTCAACTAGATCAGTCACCTATTAAAGTAAAAAACTATGTCGATACTGTCATTTATGAAGGCCATGTTAGAGATATGTCGATCACACTTGATGTGAAACACCAAGGTCTTTTTGATGGATTATTAGAACATAGTAAAATTTTAGGCTCTAATGTCTTAAAATATATTAGAAATTTAGGTATGACCCATTTACAGTTACTCCCTGTCTATGATTTTGATGATGTCTACGATGAAGAGAAGAAACTAAAATATAATTGGGGGTATAATCCAAGTTTATATTTTGCTGTTGAAGGATGGTTTTCAAAAGATCCAAAAGATCCAAGTGATCGAATCAATGGTTTAAAAAAGATAGTTCAAAACGCACATGAGTTAAAATTAGGAATTAATATGGATGTTGTCTATAATCATGTGTTTAATCATAAAACATTCCCATATGATGATATTGTTCCTGGATATTTTTATCGTCATGACAAAGATTATAAAATGACTGATAGCTCATATTGTGGAAATGATGTTGAAACAAGAAACTATATGGTTAGAAAACTCATTATAGACAGTTTGATTCATTTTACAACAGAATATAAGATCGATGGCTATAGATTTGATTTAATGGGCTTATTAGATCTTCAAACTATGTTAGAGATAGAACAAACATTAAAAGAAATACATCCAAATATCATGCTATATGGTGAAGGTTGGAATATGCAGACAGAGGTTAAATCTAAATTTAGATCTAACATGCATAATCAAGCAAGTTTTCCAACGTACGCTCATTTCAATGATTTTTATCGCAACACAATGAAAGGTGAACTTCACGGTGAAGGATTAGGCTTTACCATGGGAAATCACGCACTCACGCAAAAAGCGATGCAAGCCATCGTTGGTTCTCCTCATATGTTTAAATCACCTAATCAGTCTATTAATTATGTGGAATGCCATGATAATCTAACATTTTATGACAAAATGATTTTATCGCATGGATTTGCACTTCCTGATTTTAAGATCACTCAAGATTTTGCAAATCATTTAATCGCAATCTCTCAAGGTGTACCTTTTTATCATGCTGGACAAGAGTTTTATCGAAGTAAAAAAGGTGTAGAGAACTCTTATAATTCACCAGATGATATCAATAAAATCAATTGGAGAGTTAAAGAAGATGCTGTTAAAAAACTAAGAAAATTATTAAAACTAAGAAAGAAGTTTAAACTTTATCGTAAAGCTACATATGATGATGGGATCACAATAGTTAAAGATAAAAAACTCATCATATACCGTTTAGAAGATGATAAAGATATATTAATTCATTATATAAAAAACTACTATGATTTAGAAAAATTGCCACTAAGTGATGGCAAACTAATTTTCCCTTCACAAAAGGCAATTACTGAAACAGATGCATTATATGTAGACCAACCAGGTATTTATATCGTTCATATAAAAAAATAAAGGAGAGGTACTATGCGTTTAGTCACAGACCACGAAGTCAATTTATTTTTAAATGGATTATCAGATCATGCATTTAAAATATTTGGCGCACATTTATTAAAAGATGAACAAGGCAATATTTACGCAACCGAATACACGGTTTATGCTCCTAATGCAAAAGAAGTTCGTTTGATTGCGGATTTTAACAATTATGAAGGATGGAAACATGTTTTAACAAAAATCCATTATCAAGGCATATATCGTATTGAAGTTCCAGGAAATCATGAGTGGAGCATTTACAAATATGAGATTCATACATTTGATCAAAAAGTGATTCACAAGACAGATCCATTTGGATTTTTTAGTGAAGTGCGTCCACAAACAGGATCAAAGGTTTATCAAATTGATGGGTATAACTGGAATGACCAAAAATGGCTTTATGAAAAGAAAAAACCATATCAAGAACCAGTTCTAATTTATGAAGTACATTTAGGTTCATGGCAGCGTAAGTTTGGTGGCTTTAAAAACTATAATGAAGTTGTAGATGAACTTATTAAATATGTTTTAGCTTGTGGCTTTACGCATGTTGAGTTCCTCCCTTTATATGAACATCCTTTAGATGATTCATGGGGTTATCAAGGCACAGGGTATTTTTGTGCAACGTCAAGATATGGATCTCCAAAAGATTATATGTATTTAATTGATCGCTTGCATCAAGCGGGTATTGGTGTCATCATGGATTGGGTTTTAGGACATATTTGTAAAGATCAGCACGGATTGAGTTTCTTTGATGGGACACCACTGTATGAATTTGAAGATCGTCATCGAAGAGAAAATGTAACATGGGGTACGGATAATTTAGATTTTCAAAAAGGTATTACAAGAAGTTTTATGTTATCAGCGTTAACATTTTGGATGGATTATTTTCATATAGATGGTTATAGAATAGATGCTGTTTCTAATTTAATCTATTATTTAGGTAATAAAAATGAAGGTGTTAATCAAGATGCTATCAATTTTTTAAGACAATGTTCATATCATTTATTTGGTAAAGATGATCGTTTCTTATTTATGGCAGAAGATTCCACAGATTATCCTCAGGTGACACATCCAGTTGATGTTGGTGGCATTGGATTTAATTATAAGTGGAACATGGGATTTATGAATGATGTATTAAGATATTTTAAAGAAGATTCTATTCATCGTAAGTTTCATCATGATAAAATTACCTTTGGATTAGTCTATGCATTTAATGAACAATTTGTCCTGCCTTTTTCACATGATGAAGTTGTTCATATGAAAGGCAGTTTGGCTAATAAAATGCCAGGTGATTTATGGAAGAAGTTTGCGAACTGGAGATTGTTGTTAACATTATGGATGACACATCCAGGGAAAAAACTGTTATTTATGGGTCAAGAGTTTGCGACATTTAGTGAGTGGGCAGTACAAAAAGAATTGGACTGGCATTTATTAGATCAAGTAGAACATCAGAAACAACATCGTTTCTTTAAAGATTTAGCACAGGTTTATCGTCATCATCCTGCACTTTTTCAATATGATCATGACCCTAAGGGATTCAAATGGTCAATTGTAGATGATCACATGCAATCAGTGTTTGCTTTTATAAGATATAGTGATGATGAGATTTTAGTCGTTGTTTTAAATATGACACCTAATGTCCATGAGACCTATGAAATAGGGGTTCCAAGAGCAGGACGATATCAAGAAATTTTAAATAGTGATAAAGATATATATATGGGGTCAAATCAGTTTAATGGGACACAGTTATATACGATTAAAGGTCAAAAGAATGACTTTAAATATTATATAAAACCAAAATTAGGTCCATTAGCAGGAATTATCTTACAATTTAAGAAATGAAGATGAGTGGTAATTTTCCACTCATTTTTTATTTTTAATGAAGACGTTTCTTCGATAAACTAAATTATTTTGATGAATGGTTGATTTAAATAAAACCAGATCAACTTCTAGATGCCATTTCAACAAAAATTGAATAATTTATAAAAAAATATCAATTTATCTACTTGACAATTTTTTATATCCGGATATAATAATAATTGAATTGGCACAAAAAGCAAAAGAGTGCCAGAAATGGAGGGATTAGTGTGATTAGACCATTAGATGATTATGTCGTTCTTTCAGTGATAAAAGAAGAGAAAACCACTGCAAGTGGTATTATTCTTACGACTGAAGAAAAAGACAAACCAGCGACTGGTAAAGTGATTTCCGTAGGTCCTAAAGTTGAGAATTTAAAAGTGGAGGACGAAGTCATCTATCAATCATATGCTGGGACAAAAGTCAAAATTGACCAGATTGAATATTTACTTGTTCAATCAAAAAACATTCTAGCTATTCTAGAAAAATAAAAATGTCTAAAAAGGAGGGTACTTACAATGAGTAAAGAAATTCGTTATGGTAAAGATGCAAAATCATCTTTACTTAAAGGGGTAGACTTACTTGCTGACGCAGTGAAGATCACCCTTGGTCCTAAAGGTAGAAATGTTGTATTAGATAAAGGTTATGGATCACCGTTAATTACAAATGATGGTGTATCTATTGCAAAAGAAATTGAATTAAAAGATTCATATGAAAATATGGGAGCAAAGCTTTTATATGAAGTGGCATCAAAAACAAACGATGTTGCAGGTGATGGAACAACAACTGCAACACTCTTGGCACAATCGATTATCCATAAAGGATTTAAAGCGATTGATAATGGGGCGAATCCAGTTTTAGTTAGAGAAGGTATTGAAAAAGCAAGTAAAGAGGTAGCTAAAAAACTTTTAGAAAAATCTCGACCAGTTGCAACAAGAGAGGATATTGAAAATGTTGCAAGCATTAGTGCATCATCAAGAGAAATTGGGAAAATCATAGCTGAAGCGATGGATAAAGTTTCTAAAAATGGTGTTATATCAGTTGATGAGTCTAAGGGGTTCGAAACAGAACTCGAAGTCGTTGAAGGTATGCAATATGATAAGGGATATATCTCACCATACTTTGTAAACGATCGTGAAACCATGACAGTTGAACTTGAAAACCCGTATGTCTTAGTAACGGATCAAAAGATTTCGACGGTTCAAGATGTTTTACCAATATTAGAAAAAGTTGTAAAAGCAAATAAGCCACTATTAATTATTGCAGATGATATCGAAAATGAAGTCACATCGACATTGGTTTTAAATAAATTAAGAGGCACATTTAATGTGGTCGCAACCAAAGCTCCAGGATTTGGTGATAACCAAAAAGAAATGTTAAATGATATTGCTATTTTAACTGGTGCGACTTTCTATGCGAAAGATTTACAAATGAAGATTCAAGAATTAAATCTTGATGACTTAGGTTTAATAAACAAAGCTGTAGTTAAAAAGGATACAACTACATTAATAGGTGGTCGAGGAGATAAAAAAGTTATTGATGGTCGCGTTCAAGAAATTCAAGCACAAATCAACGCATCAAACTCCGATTATGATAAAAAACGATTACAAGAACGCTTAGCAAAATTAGCTGGTGGTGTTGCAATCGTTAAGGTTGGTGCAGCTACAGAATCAGAACTTAAAGAAAAGAAACTTAGAATTGAAGATGCACTTAATGCAACTAAAGCTGCTATTTTAGAAGGTATAGTCGCTGGTGGTGGATCGGTTTTGGTGAATATTCAATCAGAACTTAAACAAACACTAAAAGATAAAAACATTGATGTTTACAAAGGTGTTTTAGCAGTGCTAGATTCTTTATCTCAGCCACTTTATCAAATTGCTGAAAATGCAGGATATGATGGTCAAGATATCTTAGAAGAACAGCGAAAACAAGATATTGATTATGGATTTGATGCGAAAGAAGGTAAATGGGTCAATATGATAAAAGAGGGTATCATTGATCCAACGAAAGTTACTAGAAATGCAATCTTAAACGCATCAAGCATTGGTTCGCTCATGATTACTTCTGAAGCAGCAGTTGTTGAGATAAAGGAAAATGAAGAATCTATGCCTAAAACACCAATGTATTAATTATTTGGTTTATAAGCATTAAACAAAAAGGACAGCTTTGTCCTTTTTTAGTTAAGTTATGTAAAATAGATGGTGGCTAATTAATAGCTGTCCAAATGATGGTGGCGTACCACCATGTTTTTTAAAGGGTTTTTTTGAATATAAAAAGAAGACCTCATTCTATGCTACAATTTTAGTAACTAGCTAATCCGTAGAAAGAGAGGTCTTCATAAATGTTTAGTTGCTTCAAATCAAGCTATGCTCTAATCAGTAGTATTCAATAAAAATGAAGATTACATCTTTAATTTTTTGTTGAATCGCGTTCAATTAATCTAACATCTATGATTTCATGTAAACTATCTAACTCAATGCCTCTAATTAATCTTGTTAAATTGATAAATGACTGCTTACCCATAAAGTTAATTGATTGATGAATCGTTGAAATCGAAGGGTTTACCCATTTGCTATAAGGTGTATCATCATATCCAACTAAAGAAACATCTTCTGGAACTCGTTTTCCTAATTTTTGTAAGATATGTAGGGTTGCAATCGCTAAGGTATCACTAAATGTGAAGATACCATCAACTTGAGGATTGCTCTTTAATATTTCTTCAATAAGTTTAATGTCTGGACTTACTAAATCAAAATCAAAAATATCTGCATATATTTTTGTTGGCTTAAGTTCATTTAAAAATCCAATGGTTCTTTCCATAGTTGTTAATAAAAATGAAGGTCCTCTAAACACTAAGATATTTTTAGAACCAGAATCAATTAATTTTCTAGCTGCAAGTTGTCCACCTTTAACATTATCAGATGTAATCGATGGAATATTTTCATCTAAAATATGATCGACAGTAACTACAGGTATTTTAAGTTCAGCAAGTTTATCTTTATTAGAAAAATTTGCTGCTATAATCAAGCCTTCAATATTATACTGTTCAAAAAACTTTAAATATTCAAGTTCACGATCTGGATCATCTTGTGTATTACAAAACATGATTTTATAACCATAAGCAGATGCTTGAGATTCGATGCCTTCTAAAAGTTCACCATAAAAGCTTGGGCCGATATGAGGGACAATAACACCGATAATTTTTGAACTTCTTGATGTAAGTGAACGTGCAAGTTGATTTGGAATAAAACCTAACTCTTTAATCGTTTTTTCAACGATTATTTTTGTATCTTCATGTACATATCCTTTTTGATTGATAACTCTAGATACAGTTGATACACTAACGTTTGCTTTTTTAGCTACATCTCTAATGGTTGCTTTCATTTACTAACACTTCCTTTGAAAGAATTAAAAACTCATAAGTTTCTAAAACCATTTTATCACGAATAACAACAGTTTTTTGATTTAATAAGTTTTTATAGGTTCCTTCGTAAGCTTTTGGTAAAGAAAGTGTTCGTTTATTGCTATTATTGATAAGGACTAAAATTGAATCATTTTCATAAGTTTTTGTAAACGCAAGTATATTAGATTCAATAAAATGATAATCATAATCTTTAAACGATGGATGTGTATTTCTTAAAGTAATAAGATGTTTGATGAAGTTTTTAAACTCTAGATCTTGTTCTTTTTCATCCCAAAGCATGCAACGTCTATTATCAGGATCATGCTCACCAGTCATTCCGATTTCATCACCGTAATAAATGTTTGGTGCACCACTTGATAAAAACATAAATCCATACGCTAATTTCATGCGTCTTATATCATCATTTAAACGTCTTTTGATTCTAATCGTATCATGACTTCCGACTAAGTTAAACATATTTTCCATAACATGTTTTGGTGTTTTTGCTAAATAGGTTGTAACGATGCTTCTAAAAGTTCTTACATCCATTTCTTGTTCTAAGTATTTCCATAAAGGATAACTTAAATCATAGTTCATCACTGAATCTAATTGATCTCCTAAAAGCCAAGGAGTAGAAGAATCCCAATTTTCACCTAGAATGAACGTGTCTTTTTTTGCTTTTCTACTCACAGCTTTTATTTTTCTTAAAAAGTCATGACTAATCTCGTTAGAGACATCTAAACGCCATCCATCAATATCATAATGTTCAATCCAATAAGTAATACATGATAATAAATGCTCTTCAGCAAGTTTATTTGAAGTGTTCCATTTAGGCATATAGGGAGTAAAAGCGAATGTTTTTAAGTTTAGATCAAGTCCATAATAATTTGTTGGTTTTCCTTGTTCATTTAAAGGAAAATTAACAACTGGATGTTGATCGATAAAAAAACAGTCTTTATAGATGCTATCTTCACCATGTTTAATCACATCTTGAAAAAATGGATGATCATATCCAGCATGATTAAATACGCCATCTAACATCACTTTAATATTAAGCTTGTGAGCCTTTTCAACAAGGGCTTTAAAATCTTCATTTGTTCCAAATTGTGGATCTATTAAAAAATAGTCAGTCGTGTCGTATTTATGAGCAGAAGGAGACTTAAAGATAGGTGTAAAATAAATACCTGTTACACCTAAATCATGAAGGTATGGAAGTTTTTCAATAACACCTTTTAAATCACCACCATAAAGTTCGTGATTGCTTACAGGTAATTTACCCCAAGGTAGAGTAGATGTTCTGTTTTTTGAATAAAAACGATCAGGAAAAATTTGATACCATACGGTATCTTTAACCCAGTTAGGTGTATGATGCAAATCTTCATGATTGATATAAGGGTAGTTGAAATACTCACTTAAATCATAAGTGTTGTAGTAAGCATTTTTCCCGGTTATTTTTTTTGTTTGACGTGAACCAAATAAGTAAGTATCTTTACTATCATCTAGCAAGAATGCATACTTAGTGCGTAAATAAGGTGGTTTAATTGCGATAAAATAATAATCGAAATCATCAGTTTGATAACGTTTTGTCATGTTTGATATGGTATGTTTCCATTTAGGTTTTTTTCCAACCCACTCAAACGGATCACCAAAAATCAAACGAACATTATTTAAGTCATTTTTTGCTGTTCTTAAGACGATGTGTAATGTATTTTTGTCATAAGCATAAGCGTATTCTGATTTTGCTTGATGCCATAAAGCTAATTTATTCATATAATCACCAAAGACATTATATCACATGCAATTTTTTTCAAAATATGAAACCGCTCACATTCTATCATATATATATTTTATATGCTAAAATATAATAGTATAAAAAGGAGTTTTTCACATGCAAAAAAAATGGTGGATGGAAAGTGTAGGATATCAAATTTATCCAAAAAGCTTTTATGATAGTAACAAAGATGGTTTTGGAGATTTGAATGGTATTTATGAGAAACTCGATTACTTAAAAGACTTAGGCATAAATCTGATTTGGATATGCCCTTTTTATGATTCTCCTATGGATGATAATGGTTATGATGTTCGTGATTTTTTTAAAGTAGATCAACTATTTGGAAGTATAGAAGATTTTAGAAAGTTACTTGATAAAGCACATGAACTAGGGATAAAGATTGTTATGGACTTTGTCTTAAACCATACATCTGATGAGCACGAATGGTTTATTGAATCTAAATCATCAGTTGATAATCCTTATCGTGATTATTATATTTGGCATGAAGGAAAAGTAATTGATGGTAAAAAACAAGAACCTACCAATTGGGGCTCATTTTTTGGTGGTAGTTGTTGGAACTATGATGAAACAACAGATAGCTATTATATGAAAATATTTTCAAATAAAATGCCGGATTTAAATTGGAAAAATACAAAAGTTCAAGATGAGATGATTACTGTTGGTAAATGGTGGTTAGATTTTGGTGTCGATGGATTTAGAATTGATGCAGTTTCACATCTTGACCGAGATCAGTTTAAAGATATTGAAAATTCAAATGATCGATATCCGCTAGATTGGAAAAAATTTTCTAATTTACCAAAAGTGCATACGTATTTAAAGAAAATGCATCAAGAGTTATTTAAACCATACGATGCTTTAACCATTGGCGAAGTTGGTGGAGAAGCAACCATTGAAGAAGCAAAAAATTATGCAGCATTTAATTCTAAGGAACTATCAATGGTATTTAATTTTGATCACAATTGGTGTAATAACTTATTTGAAATAACGAATCCTAAAAAACTTAAAACGCGTGTCGTTGATTTAAAGAAGACATTTAATAAATGGCAAATAGCTTTTAAAGATGATGGATGGATTCCTTTAAATTGGCTAAACCACGATCAGCCACGACTCATGAGTCAATATGGAGATTATAAATATCCGTTAGTATCTGGTAAAATGTTAGCAACCTTACTTCACATGAGTAGAGGAACACCATTTATCTATCAAGGTGAAGAAATTGGAATGACTAATTATCCTTTTGAAGATGTTAATGATTTTAATGATATTTCCTCAAAAGCAACCTATACATATGAATTAGAAAAAACACCTGATGATCCTGTAAGAGCATTAAAAGTTGCGTCTTTAAGATCTAGAGATAATGCTAGAACTGCAATGCAATGGCATAAAGGAATCTATGGTGGTTTTTCAGATGTTGAACCACAAGTGTTAGTGAATAGAAACTATCGGAAAATAAATGTTGAAGATCAAATATTAGATCAGAATTCTTTATGGCACCATTATAAAAAACTCATTCATTTAAGAAGATTTAGTAAATATCATGATGTAATCACTTATGGTTCATATGAACAAATTGATATTGAAAATGATAAAGTTTATGGATTTATACGTAAACTTAATGATCAAAGTCTTTTAGTTCTAAATTCATTTAGTAGAAAAAAAGTTGTCTATGATCTTAGTGCATATAAAATATGTGAATTACTCATTTCTAATTATAAAGACCAAAAAATTAAAAAAGATCAAATTACATTAAGACCATTCGAATCTATTGTATTCGAAATTAAGGAGAAATCATGAGAAGAAGCGGTATATTATGTCACATTTCAAGCTTACCAAGTCCGTATGGTATCGGTACTTTTGGTAAAAAAGCCTATGAGTTTGTTGACTTTCTTGTAGAAACAAATCAATCTTACTGGCAAATTCTTCCATTAGGACCAACATCGTATGGAGATTCACCATATCAGACTTTTTCAGCTTTTGCGAATAATCCATATTTTATAGATTTAGATTTTTTAGTTGAAGAAAAGTTGTTAACAAAGGAAGACATTCAATCAGATTATCAATCAGAAAGATATGTTGATTATGATAAGTTATACAAAATAAGATTTGAAATTTTAAAAAAAGCATTTAAACAATTTGATTTAGAAGATCAAGATTACTTAAAGTTTTTAAATAAAGAATCACATTGGGTTTATGACTATGCTTTATTTATGGCATTAAAAGGTCATCATGATGGTGACTCTTGGCTATATTGGGATGAAAAAATTCGTTTAAGAGATTCTAAAACACTTGAACATTATAAGTCACTTTTAAAAGAAGACATTGATTTTTATCAATTTTTACAGTTTAAAGCATATGAACAGTGGTATAAACTAAAAGCATATGCAAACAAACGACATATAGATATTATTGGAGATATGCCAATTTACGTATCGTATGACAGTAGTGACGTTTGGGCAAATCCGAAAATGTTTGATTTAGATCAAGAAAGATTACCATATCATGTCGCTGGTGTACCACCAGATAATTACTCGGATGATGGACAATTATGGGGTAATCCTTTATATGATTGGGATTACTTAGAAAAACATGATTTTTCTTGGTGGATTGAGCGTGTCAAATCATCAATGGAATTGTTTGATATGATTCGCATCGATCACTTTATTGGATTTGTTAATTTCTTTAGTATTAAATATGGAGAAAAAAACGCTAAAAAGGGTGTATGGAAAAAAGGACCTGGCATTAAATTATTTGAAAGTATAGAAAAACATATTGGTCATGTAAATATTATTGCTGAAGATTTAGGTGTTGTTACTGATGATGTAAGAGCATTACTTAAAGAAACAGGATTTCCGGGTATGAAGTTATTACAATTCGCTTTTGATTCTAGAGAAGAAAGCGATTATATTCCACATTTATATCCAAGAAATGTTATTGCATATACAGGTACTCATGATAATCAAACAACAGCATCATGGTTTGAGACTCTACCTAAAAAAGATCTAGAGTATTGTTTAGACTATATCAATTATCAAGGTGTCGGTTCACCAGTAGATGCTTTAATTAAAACAACTTTAGGTTGTGTCGCTGATGCAGCAATCATTCCGATACAAGACTATCTTCATTTAAAAGAAGAAGGTAGAATGAATATTCCTTCAACACTAGGTAATAATTGGCGTTGGAGACTATTAGAAAGTGAATTAACGACAGATCTAAAAACAAAAATCAAACACTTTACTGAACTTTACGGAAGAGTATACGAAAAAGAGGATTAATTTCTCTTTTTCATTACAAAGCCATTTAACAAAATTTCACACAATACTTTGAACATCAAAAAAGATAATCATCGTGCATTGACAAAACTTTAAAAATGTCTTATAATAACACTGCTATATAAAGGAGGATTCAAGCATGGTATTCGAACGCGTAAAAGAAATGATTGTAGAAGAATTAAGTGTTGAAGCAGAAAAAGTTACATTAGAATCAAGATTAGCTGAAGATTTAGGTGCAGATTCAATTGATGCAGTAGAACTTATTATGAATATTGAAGATGAATTCGAAATTCAAGTAAGCGATGAAGAAGCACAAAACATTAAAACAGTTGGCGATCTTGTTAAGTATATTGAAGCTGCTAAATAAAAATAAGGGGTTATATGAAAATATACCCTTTTTTTATTTAATAGGAAATTCTATTTAGACCTTTTATCAAGTTTATAAAAATGGTAAAATAAAGGTATCAATAACATTTCAAGAAAGGGGGAACTTTTATGCGCTATAAAGCCATAAAGACGAAGTTATATTTAAGTC
>WPCG01176280.1_pt1 | contig 67213 bp, 82 predicted proteins | sample 5403311 | NCBI WGS metagenome assembly WPCG01 (sample SAMN12869467, study PRJNA574797) | sludge metagenome | isolation source: wastewater treatment of Control | place: China:Beijing | collected 2019-05-17
AAGCGGCACGCGAGCTGGGTTCAGAACGTCGTGAGACAGTTCGGTCTCTATCCGTCGTGGGCGTTGGAGATTTGAAGGGAGCTGCCCCTAGTATGAGAAGACCGGGGTGGACATACCACTGGTGCACCAGTTGGCCTGCCAGGGCCACAGCTGGGTAGCTAAGTATGGAAGGGATAAACGCTGAAAGCATCTAAGCGTGAAGCCCCCCTTAAGATGAGATCTCCCAATTTAGTAAGACCCCTTGAAGACTACGAGGTTGATAGGCTGGGTGTGGAAGTGCGGTGACGCATGAAGCTGACCAGTACTAATAGGTCGAGGACTTAACCTAAAAACAAGACGACAAGAATGTATCTAGTTTTGAGAGATGTCTGGTGACGAGGGCGAAGTGGACACACCTGTTCCCATTCCGAACACAGAAGTTAAGCACTTCAGCGCCGAAAATAGTTCTAAGGAGCAAAGATAGGACGTTGCCAGGCAGCATCTCTATATAATGGGAGATTAGCTCAGTTGGGAGAGCATCTGCCTTACAAGCAGAGGGTCAGCGGTTCGAGCCCGTTATCTCCCACCATTATATATGCCGAAATAGCTCAACTGGTAGAGCAACTGACTTGTAATCAGTAGGTTGCGGGTTCAAGTCCTGCTTTCGGCACCACTAGACCCGTTAGCTCAGTCGGTAGAGCACTTGACTTTTAATCAAGGTGTCGAAAGTTCGATTCTTTCACGGGTCACCATTTTTTGCCTCGATGGTGAAATAGGTAGACACGTGGGACTTAAAATCCCATGGATGATGAATCCGTGCCGGTTCAAGTCCGGCTCGAGGTACCACCAGGGGCCTTAGCTCAGCTGGGAGAGCGCCTGCTTTGCACGCAGGAGGTCAGGGGTTCGATCCCCCTAGGCTCCACCATTTTGTATGGATTGCATCATTATGGGTTTCAGACTATACATTCAGTAGATTAATGGCGGCGTAGCTCAGCTGGCTAGAGTGCACGGTTCATACCCGTGAGGTCGAGGGTTCGATCCCCCCCGCCGCTACCAGTTTGGACCCGTAGCTCAGTTGGTTAGAGCTACCGGCTCATAACCGGTTGGCCGTAGGTTCGAGTCCTACCGGGTCCACCAACAAAAAACAATTGAATGCAACAGTGAAGTTTGGTATAATATTGGAGGAATACCCAAGTCTGGCTGAAGGGATCGGTCTTGAAAACCGACAGGCTGTAAAAGGCGCGGGGGTTCGAATCCCTCTTCCTCCGCCATAGTGTACATTAAAATATTTATTATATCGCGGGATAGAGCAGTCTGGTAGCTCGTCGGGCTCATAACCCGGAGGTCGGAGGTTCAAATCCTTCTCCCGCAACCAAATGGTCCGGTGGTGTAGTGGTTAACATGCCAGTCTGTCACACTGGAGATCGCGGGTTCAATTCCCGTCCGGACCGCCATACCAGGCTCTGTAGCTCAGTTGGTAGAGCAAAGGACTGAAAATCCTTGTGTCGGCAGTTCAATTCTGCCCGGAGCCACCACTTACACAATATAAAGCCATAGCGTAGGCTTTTTTTATTTATCACAAGTCGAAAAATTAATGTAAACTTCAAAAATTAACACTATCTATGATAAAAACACCAATTAGAGACGGCTCTAAACGGTGTTTTTATTTAGGGAGTTGAAATCTCACCTAGTGGGAAATGGCGGATTTTATGTATTTTTCAGTGACTTATCAAGCTTTGGTGAGTAAGGAAGTAAATCTTTAATCGGTTTTGTTTGAATATAATCGTAAACGTCAAAATTAACATTGTATCAACAGAAAACCAATTAGAGGATTGCTTTATATAGAGATTAGATAATGAGCGCAAAATTCCCTGTTGGAGATTTCTGACATTTTATGAGTTTCTAATTGTGATGATGGAGTAGAGAGAAAAACTATCGGGAGTCTGTAATAATGTTCCTTAAAGACATTAATATGCCACGAGATAGCTAAAGTTCTAAAAGTAAAACAAAAATTAAAGAAATACCGTGTTAGAACGAGTAATATATAACAGGGTGACAAGCATGATAGAAAAGTGTTTAAAGTATTTTCAAACGATGAACGATTTTTTAGTATTCAGTAAGTTTGTAGAAGAGGATAAATGGAACATCGAAAAACAACTGCTTAAGAACAGAGCCGATTTTTATTCTAAATTTCAACCCATTTGTGATTTGAAATTAATGTTTGAAAGAAAACAATTGTCTATCTGGCCTCTTAAAGACGAAGAAGCAGTTACTTGGATAGATACGATGGCTATTTTGAGAAGAGCGATGATTGATTTATTTAAGAAAGGAATCGATGCCTCAAAAACGAAAATCATCATGGAGTATCCTCTTAAATATGGAAACCACATGAGATCGGACTATATTATTGTGTACAGTCGGCTCATACTTGTACTAGAATTTGGAATGTTTAATCAAGATGAGAAGAGAAGTGAAGAAAGGTATACCAAAAAATTGCAGGATTCCATCAATTACAGACAAGTCATTGCAAACAGTGTTTCAAGAAATATATCTATTGTCAATTATACGATGATTTATCGACCTGAGTTTGATAGGGACAAAAGTGAAGCATTGACTGAAAATGTTCAGTACAACAATCAAGAAATTGCGCTGTTATCTGAGTTTATGTTTCGCGAGATTCAGCATCAAGAAAGTTTAGAAGCAATCAATCAGTTAGCTTTAATCACATAAATAACGTAAATTCTTTGACATTCAAACAAGATATGATATCATATTATTAGCAACAAAATTTGATGTTCAAACAAAAAAGGAGAATACAGTGAATGAGTGAAAAAATTGGATTAGTAGTATGTGGAAATTCTGGCGTCGATTATATGAAACTCGACTATCCAGTCAAGATGATTAGATCGACACTAAATCTCGGTGGAAAAGAATATGAGGACTATGTCGATATTCAAGCAAAAGAGTTTTATGAAACAATTATTGCCAACCCAGATATTGATGTTTCTACTTCACAAACAGCAACAGGTAAAATCGCAAGAGCCTACGAAGAGTTAAAAGATGAAGGGTATACCGACATCATTGCTGTGGTTATATCATCAAAACTTAGTGGCACATATCAAGGCGCAGTCTTAGCAAAAGATTTGGTTCAAGGCGTGAATGTATATGTCATTGATTCTAGAAGCGTTTCATATGGTGAGGCATATCTTGTTTTAGAAGCAATCAAAATGATTAAAAATGGAAAGAAAACCCGAGAAATCATTGATAAATTGGAGAAAATAAGAGATAATATCTATATCTATGTACTCGTAGATACGCTTAAATATCTCGTTAAGAATGGTAGACTGTCAGCTGCAAGCGGTTTTTTAGGCACACTCTTAAAGATTAAACCTTTGCTTCACGTTCAAAGAGATGGGAGTCTGGTGCCATTTGAAAAGATTAGAACCACAAGCAAAGCGCAACAAAGATTGGTAGAAGTGATTAAAGCCGATATAGAAGGAAAAAATGTTGTTATGTTTATTGCCTACACAAATAACGAAGATAAGGCAAGAGAAATTAAAAATTCTTTGCAAACACTTAGACCAGAAATGCAAGTAGAACTAGTTCCGCTTACTCCAGTTGTTGGAGCACATGCTGGTCCAGGGACTCTTGGAGTAGGGTATATTGTTATAAAATAAGGGGGTATTACATTGGTATCTGCCAAGCAAGTAATCAACGAACTGTTAGTCGATGTTTTCAATCATATTTTGAGCATTGAAGAAGACAGTCTAAAGAAGCACGGCGTCAAAATATCCATGACTGAGGTGCATGTGCTTGAAGCCATCAAAAATTCTCCAGTACCAATCATGGGCAATGTTGCACAAAAACTGAGAGTAACACTGGGAACACTAACTACATCTGTCAATGTATTGGTTAGAAAAAACTATGTTATACGATATCGAGACGATAGTGATAGAAGAAAAGTCTATCTCAAACTGACGGATCAAGCAATCGAAGTTCTCAAAAAACATGAAGAATTTCACAACGAAATGATTGAGTCTCTTTTTGCAGACTTAGAGTTAGAAAAGGACGAGGTTTTGCTTAAATCGTTGGAAAACATTAGCCAATATTTTAAAAACAAGTTTTAAACACATAAAAAACGCACAATGATTAAAAGTTTTCCGAATAGGAAGACTTTTTTTTACTTTTTTTCTATTTTTCTATTTATTATATTTAAAAAATATAATAGAATAAAGAAGGTATAAAAAATTCATATAACAACAACAAAATAATATGCTAAGGGGGATTATAATATATGGATTTTCACTTAAAGAAACAGCTTGAACTCATGCCAGAATATCAAGGATTTGGAAAGATACACCGCTTTGATGCATACAGCAAGATGACACACTTAAATGACAAACAGGTTGAGCGGGTTTACCGGAAGTATGAGCAAATAGTAGAAGACGAGTTTTTGAAACTCATGACACTCAGAGAGTTCTATTTTGAGGATTTTGAAGCAAAAGAATATGTGTGTTGGAACTGGACATTCATCTTCTTTGATAAACTGATATTCGAGCAACAAATGCGCAAATATCTTTTTGAGGATCGATTGGGTATGCTTGAAGCATTCGAGAAAACATGTGTGGATGGAATTCGGGATAATTACTACGCCAGTGTTGTCAATTTTCTAAAACACAAAGATCTCTTTAAGCGAGGTGTTCAGTATGTCATGAAAACACTGAGTAATGCAATATATAGGTATCTTTTAGAGCAAAGTTTCAGAAGTGTTAGGGGATCTTTTATCTTTTATGACGATACATTCCGCAGAGAACACTTTAGTTATATTCCAAAGAATCTTAAAGGCTTTATCTTTAAAGAAGTTGGCCCCATTAAGCACTTAATCTCGTTATCAAATGAACTAGGCGTACCTACTTGTATTGGGAGCATTCCAAACGAGTATCAAAGTAATGTGCTCATAACCGCTGCCAAAAATGAAATTATCTTGGAACCGTCTCAAACCGCCATCAATCAATATAAAAAGAGGTTAAGTGAGATCAACACCAAGTATTTCGAACCGCATGATGAGCGATATGACGGGTTCAAACTGTATCTAAAACAAGGCAATATACATGATATAAGCAAGTATTCAAATAGTGACTGGATTCAAGGGTTGTGCTTTTACAAACCCCAGCATATCTATTCAACAACAGGAGCAATGGCTCGGTCAATCGATGTATTCAAAGATATTGAACAAATCAATCTTTTAATGAAGGATAAAGAACTTTTTGTAACATTACCCGATTTAAAGCCAGGTCGCACCATCAGTCTTATCAATAAATATTATTTAGAAACAGACCTTCATGAAGATTTTCCAAATGTCATTAATGAGTTCTTAAAAGGAATTCTAGAGGTGTCGATTAAACATAAACGAACCATCAATCTTGTCGTTCCACAGGTAAGGGATAAAGAAGATTATGAATATTGGAAAATGGTTATTGAAATAAGGTTTATGTCAAACAAGGAATATATGCCAAAAGTAGGCATTGCTTATGACACAGAACACACCGTAAATGCTTACGATGAGTTTGATGATATGGATTTTGTCGTAATAGACATAGACAGCTTAATCGAAAATTATATGGGCAAATCGAGGTATTCAAAGATCGATGAAGAAGATTTCTTACTAAGATTGGGGCATGAAATGCGCTGGATTCACCAGCATTTTAGGCAATACTTGACGAAAAAGCGCCATATTGTTCATGGTCAGTGTTTTTGTGACAATCCTTTTATCTTCCGCAAGTTGGTCAATCGAGGGTTAAGAGAATTTGCTATACCAGCGCGCTCAATCGAGACAATACGTGGCGTTTTAGACGATTATGTAGAAACGAGAGGCAAGTTTGTTGGGGTTTCACAAGCGAGAAGAAAAAGAAGACAACAAGCTCAGAACTCATCCAAGATTCCAGGTGACAAACAAGAGCATGACGAAAACCTATCGTGATTTTCAAATAACCATTTGAATACAACCTATTTTAAGGATTTATCGAGAAAAAGAGCATAAAGTGGTTGCATATTGTTCTTTTTTTTTATATAATAGAAACGCTCGTGTAAATGCGAGAAAGGCTGTGAAATGGAAGGTTGCCGACACACGGATAGCCGTTGTCTGTATAATCGGGTTTTTCCATGGAGCAAGTCTATACACGATTATAGGCGAAAGGAGTCATTGAAATGGCAAAAGATGTAATTAAAATTCGTTTGAAGGCGTACGATCACAGGTTGATTGATCAAGCAGCAAAGAAAATTGTTGACAGTGCGATTAGAACTGGTGCTACGGTACAAGGGCCAATTCCACTACCAACTGAGAAGGAAATCTTTACAATCTTACGTTCCCCACACGTGAACAAAGATTCTCGTGAGCAATTTGAACGTAGAACACACAAAAGATTAATCCAAATTGTTGATCCGAATCCCAAAACGATTAGTGCATTGATGGACATCGATCTTCCATCTGGAATCGATATCGTCCTTAAGAAGTAGACAAAATACTAGATTAAGAAAGAGGTATACGTATGGCCAAAGGAATCTTAGGTAGAAAACTTGGTATGACTCAAATCTTTGATGAACAAGGGTTTCTCGTACCAGTCACTGTCGTAGATGTGGCAGACAACGTTGTTTTGCAACAAAAAACAGTCGAAACGGACGGCTATGTTGCAACACAAGTGGGGTTTGAGACCAAACGCGACAGTTTAAGTAACAAGCCTGAAATAGGGCATGTGAAAAAAGCTAATACAGCACCTAAGCGCTTCATTAAAGAAATCCGCTTTAAAGAAGAGCTTGTTAATGAATTAGCGGGTTTAAATGTAGGGGATCAAGTCAATCTTGATTTGTTCCAAGTTGGAGAAATCGTTGATGTTACAGGAACTTCAAAAGGTAAAGGATTTGAAGGACCAATCAAGAGACACAATCAATCCAGAGGACCTGAGACACACGGTTCAAGATACCATAGACGTGTGGGCTCAATGGGACCAATCAAGGGTAATTTAAAAGGAAAGAGATTACCAGGACATATGGGACATGAACAAGTCACTGTTCAAAACCTCAAAGTCGTAGGTGTCGATAAAGATAATCAACTGTTGCTTATCAGCGGTAGCGTTCCAGGTCCAAATAAAGGTCTTGTCATCGTTAGAACTGCTGTCAAGAGCGTTAAGTAAGGAGGTTCACTATGCCAAAGATCAACGTATTAAATCAGTCAGGAAAACAAGTCGCTGAATTGAACTTATCCGATTATGTGTTCGGTATTGAACCTCATCAACAAGCGTTATATGACGTGGTCAATGCTCAACGCGCAGCCATGAGACAAGGGACTCACGATGTCAAAACGCGTGCCGAAGTCAGTGGAGGCGGAAGAAAGCCTTGGAGACAAAAAGGAACGGGTCGTGCTCGTCAAGGTTCAACACGTTCACCACAATGGCGTCACGGTGGTGTTGTGTTTGGGCCAACACCAAGAAGTTATGCCATCAAATTAAACCAAAAAGTTAGACAATTAGCGATGCGATCTGCACTTTCCCATCATGTGGCTAACGATCAACTTAAGGTTGTCGATTCGATTGCGGTTGATGCTCCAAAAACCAAAGTGTTCAACGATTTATTAAAATCGTTGAATGTTGAAGGGAAAACATTGGTTATTGCCAAATCGTTTGGCGAAAATGAAGTGTTGGCAGCAAGAAACATTCCAACCATCGCTTTTTCCCAAGTCAATCATGTCAGCGTTTATGACATTTTAAATTGTAAGAATGTTATCATCACAAAAGACGCGATTGAAGCATTAGAGGAGGTATTTGGAAATGACTAAATACTATGACATTATTAAGGCACCCATTATCACAGAACAATCAACAAAACTGATTGAAAGTGATAACAAGTACACATTCAAAGTCGACATTAAAGCAAACAAAATTGAAATCAAAAAAGCGGTTGAAGCCATTTTTGAAGTCAAAGTGCTATCTGTGAACACCGTGAATGTGTTACCCAAGTTCAAAAGAATGGGTAAGCATGAAGGGTATAAATCTGCGTATAAAAAAGCAGTCGTTAAGTTAGCTGAAGGTCAAAAAATTGACGCCTTCACAATTTAAAGTGAAACCATAGAGGAGGTTTAACCAAATGGCGGTTAAAAAATACAAGCCAACGACCAATGCGCGTCGTGGCATGAGTGTTCTAACATTCGATGAAATTACAACATCCACTCCTGAAAAATCACTACTTGAGCCATTTTCTCGCACAGGTGGGCGCAACAACCAAGGTAAAATCACTGTTCGTCACATAGGTGGCGGTGCAAAAAGAAAATATCGTGTAATTGATTTTAAACGGAACAAAGACAACATTGTTGGAAAAGTTGCAACCATCGAATATGATCCAAATCGTAGTGCAAACATCGCATTAATCAATTATGTTGATGGAGAAAAGAGATACATTCTCGCTCCAAAAGGACTTGTAGTGGGTCAAGAGATTGTTTCTGGAACCCAAGTTGATATCAAAACAGGAAACGCAATGGTCATTATGAATATCCCAGTAGGGACCATCATTCATAACATTGAGTTGAGTCCTGGCAAAGGCGGACAAATCGCAAGAAGCGCTGGAGCATCTGCACAAATTCTAGGTCGTGAAGACAAATATGTACTTGTGCGTTTGCAATCTGGAGAAGTTCGCAAAATTTTAGGAACATGCCGTGCAACCATCGGTATCGTTGGGAATGAATCATGGGAACTTGTCAATATTGGTAAGGCAGGAAGAACCCGACACATGGGAATCAGACCAACCGTTCGTGGTTCAGTTATGAACCCAAATGACCACCCACACGGTGGTGGTGAAGGAAGAACCCCAATCGGTAGAAAGTCACCAATGACTCCGTGGGGTAAGAAAGCTCGCGGCGTAAAAACCCGTGACACGAAGAAAGCGTCTAACGACTTGATCGTTCGCCGTCGTACGAAGTAGGAGGAAAATTATGGCTCGTTCAATTAAAAAAGGACCATTTTGCGATGATCACCTGCTCAATAAGGTTCAGAAACTTAATGCATCCAATGAAAAGAAAGTGATCCAAACATGGTCACGCCGTTCAACGATTTTCCCTGATTTCGTTGGACACACCATAGCAGTATACAACGGGAAATCCCATATTCCCGTCTATGTTACTGAAGATATGGTCGGACATAAACTCGGTGAGTTTGCGCCAACACGTACTTACTACGGACATGGCAAAGATGATAAGAAAGCTAAGAAAAAGTAATCGGAGGAGTATGAAAAATGGAAACTAAAGCTATAGCTAAAACCGTTCGCATTGCTCCACGCAAAGCTCGATTGGTCATTGATTTGATCAGAGGGAAAGACATCAAAGAGGCTCAAGCCATTCTTATGTTCACCCCTCGAGGCGCATCTCCGATCATTTTGAAGGTCTTGAACAGTGCGATTGCAAATGCAGAACACAACAACAATGCCAATGTTGACAACCTATTTGTCAAAGAAGCATATGTCAATGAAGGTGTTCGCCTAAAGAGAATGCTCCCAAGAGCAAAAGGTCAAGGCGATATCATCAAAAAAAGAACCAGCCACATCACTGTTGTTGTGGCAGAAAGAGAGTAGAGGTGGATCAGCATGGGTCAAAAAGTTAATCCAGTAGGAATGCGTCTTGGTATTATCCGCACTTGGGATTCCAAGTGGTATGCCGATAAGACGGATGTACCTGCATTAATCAAAGAAGATGCAAGTATCCGCAGATACTTAAATGATCATTATAAAAAAGCGGCTGTTTCACACATCGAAATCGAACGTGTGAAGGGTAAGGCAGGTAAAGAACGTGTCAAAGTAACATTACACACGGCTAAACCAGGGGTTGTCATCGGTAGAGAAGCAGAAACCAAGAAATTGGTGGTAGCAAAACTTGAGAAGATGACCAATAAAGAAATTGTTTTCAACGTGGTAGAGGTGAAACGTCCAGAACGTGTTGCTTCCTTAATCGCGCAAAGCATTGCAGAGCAACTTGAAAACCGCGCTTCGTTTAGACGAGTGCAAAAGATTGCTATCCAACGCGCATTAAAATCAGGTGCTAAAGGAGTCAAGACCATCGTTTCAGGTCGCTTAGGCGGTGCTGAAATCGCGCGTAGCGAAGGTTACTCAGAAGGACAAGTTCCTTTGCATACCCTTCGTGCTGACATCGACTACGCAACAGCTGAAGCCAACACAACTTATGGAATTTTAGGCATCAAAGTCTGGGTCTATAACGGTGAAGTACTTCCTGGTCAAACACGCGAAGAAAATTTGAGAAAACAAGATGAAAGAACCCCACGTCAATCGGGTCGCCCAAATAGAGGAAATCGCAACACTAACCGCGACAACAAGGGAGGCAACTAATCATGTTAATGCCTAAAAGAACCAAATTCCGTCGTCCTCATCGCGTTAGCTATGAAGGGTTCGCAAAAGGAAGAAACGAAATCCTTAACGGGGATTACGCACTTGTAGCTCAAGAAGGCGCTTGGATAACCAACCGTCAAATCGAAGCTGCGCGTATCGCGATGACACGGCATATGAAAAGAGTAGGGAAAGTATGGATTAACATCTTCCCACATTTAGCCAAAACCAAAAAACCACTTGAAGTTCGTATGGGATCCGGTAAAGGAGCACCAGACCACTGGGTGGCCGTTGTCAAAGAAGGCAAAATCATGTTTGAAATCAATGGCGTGAGTGAAGAAATCGCAAAAGAAGCGTTACGCCTAGCATCTCACAAATTGCCAATTAAGACAAAAATTGTTAAAAGAGGTGAGCAAGCGTGAAAGCGGCAGACATTAGAAAAATCAGCACAACTGATTTGGAAAAACGGATTGTCGAGCTAAAAGCTGAGTTATTCAACCTACGCTTTCAACTTGCAGTAGGTCAGCTTGAAAATACAGCTCGTATCAGTCAAGTTAAGAAAACAATCGCACAGATGAAAACCATCATCAGCGAACGTAACGAATAAGGAGGACACCATGGAACGTAATTTCAGAAAAGTATACACCGGTATCGTTGTATCAGACAAAATGGACAAAACAATAACCGTGGTTGTTGACACTTACAAAAAATCACCCTTATACGGAAAACGTGTAAAGGTGTCTAAAAAGTTTCATGCACACGATGAAGAAGGTTTAGCAAAAATTGGCGATACAGTGACCATTATGGAAACAAAGCCACTCTCCAAGCTTAAGAGATTCCGTCTCTTAGAGGTTGTTGCTAAAGCCGATCTTGTATAGGGAGGAATAAAACAATGATACAAGCAGAAACCAGAATGGTCGTCGCTGACAACAGTGGCGCCAAAGAAGTACTTGTTATTAAAGTTTTAGGTGGAACACGCCGTCGCTATGCAAACATCGGAGATGTTGTCGTTGTGACCGTGAAGAAAGCTGCGCCAGCAGGTATGGTCAAAAAAGGAGACGTGGTCAAGGCGGTTATCGTCCGTACCGTTTCCGGATTGAGACGTCCTGATGGTTCATACATCAAATTCGATGACAATGCAGCAGTAATTATCAAAGAAGATTTGAATCCACGTGGAACACGTATATTCGGACCTGTAGCGAGAGAACTTAGAGACAAGAACTTCATGAAAATTGTTTCTCTTGCTCCAGAAGTCCTATAAGGAGGGCTGTCATGTACATCAAATCAGGCGACAAGGTTGTTGTCATCACGGGTAGCCAGGATGACAAGTTCGTAACCGATAAAAAAGGCAATAAGACCCGTAAAACCGGCCGTGTCTTAAAGGTATATCCAAAGACAAACAAAGTGTTGGTTGAAGGAATCAATATTGTGAAAAAACATGAAAGACCAACACAAGCAAATGAAAAGGGTGGAATCACACAAAAGGAAGCCCCCATTCATGTTTCAAACGTAGCGATCGTCGATCCAAAAACCGGAAAACCAACACGTGTTGGATACCGCGTTGTGGATGGCAAAAAAGTTCGTTACGCTAAAAAATCAGGCGAAAGCCTTGATAAATAAGGAGTTTGAACAATGAGTACATTAAAAACAAAATACAGTGAAGTTGTCAAACCCGAACTCATTAAGGCATTCAACTATACAACCGTTATGCAAGTTCCAAAGATTGAAAAAATCGTTGTCAATATGGGTATTGGCGATGCAGTATTCAATCCCAAAGTCTTAGATGACGCTGTTGAAGAGTTACAAGCAATCACCGGTCAAAAACCCCTTGTCACTAAAGCGAAAAAATCCATCTCTAACTTCAAGTTAAGAGAAGGCATGCCAATTGGCGCTAAAGTGACACTTCGTGGTGACAGAATGTGGTTTTTCTTGGACAAACTTGTTTCCATCGCGTTACCCCGTGTTCGTGACTTTAGAGGAATCTCATCGGATTCATTCGATGGTCGCGGAAATTACACTGTGGGAATCAAGGAACAAATCATTTTCCCAGAAATTAGCTTAGACAAAGTTAAAAAAGTTCGTGGTATGGACATCGTAATTGTTACCACTGCAAAGACAGACCAAGAAGGACGCAAATTATTGAGTCTCCTTGGAATGCCTTTTAAGAAGTAAGGAGGCGCACAATGGCTAAAAAATCAAAAATCGTTAAAGAAATGAAGCGTCGCGAAATTGTTGAGCGTTACAGAGAAAAAGTCGCTGAGCTGAAAGAAAAAGGGGATTATGCCGCGTTGCAAAAATTACCTAGAAATGCTTCAGCAACACGCTTGAGAAACCGTGATTCAATTGATGGACGCCCACGCGGCTATATGCGCAAGTTCGGCTTGTCACGGCTTAAGTTCCGTGATATGGCACATAAGGGTGAAATTCCCGGTGTCAAAAAAGCAAGCTGGTAAGGAGGAAGAACAATGGTTATGACTGATCCAATCGCGGATATGCTGACCCGTATCCGTAACGCAAACAGAATGCGTCATGAAAAAGTGGAAATGCCAGCTTCACGCCTAAAGACAGACATCTTATCTGTGCTTAAGCATGAAGGATTCATCCGTGATTACGCAGTAATCAAAGATGCTAATCAAGGCAAAATTGTAGTCACCTTGAAGTACACGAGCACCAAAGAACGTGTCATCAAGGGTATGAAACGGATATCGAAACCAGGTCTTCGTGTTTATGCAACAGTAGATAATTTACCCAAAGTATTGAATGGACTCGGCATCGCTGTCATTTCAACATCAAGAGGCATTATGACTGACCGCGAAGCACGCATGGCCCAAGTTGGCGGCGAAGTACTCGCCTACGTTTGGTAAAACTAAGGAGGAAAACATGTCACGTATAGGAAATAAAGTGATTCAAGTTCCTGCTGGGGTTACCGTCACCATCAGCCCAGACAACTTTGTTGTTGTTAAGGGCCCCAAAGGTCAACTTGAATACCAATTCAATCAACGTTTAAGCATTCAAATGGATGAAAGCGAAATTCGTATCGCACGTCCAAATGATGAAATATTCACACGTAAAATTCACGGGACAACCCGTGCATTGTTAGCAAACATGGTCACTGGGGTATCACAAGGCTTCAAGAAACAACTTGAAATTCGTGGCGTGGGTTATAGAGCCTCGCTTCAAGGGAATGTTGTCAACTTGAGCATGGGGTATTCACACCCAGTGAATTTGGAAATTCCAGCCGGTGTTACCGTGCAAATTCCTAAAAATACCGACATCATCATCGAAGGCATTGACAAACAAGTAGTCGGCGAATTTGCAGCAAAGATCAGAAGCACAAGAAAACCAGAACCTTATCTAGGTAAAGGGATTCGTTATGTGGATGAATTTGTACCACGTAAAGCTGGAAAGACTGCTAAGTAAGAGAGGACATCCATATGATTAAGAAAATTTCGAGCAACCTCATCAGACAAAAGCGTCACCTTCGCATTCGTAAGATTGTGACAGGTACACCTGAGCGCCCAAGACTATCCGTCTACCGTTCAAACAAAGCTTTTTATGTTCAAATCATCGATGACACCATTCAATCAACACTTATCAGTGCGAGCACATTAGAACTCGGCCTTAAGGGTTCAAACATTGAATCAGCAAAGGCAGTTGGCAAATTGATCGCTGAAAAAGCATTAGCCCAAGGCATTCAATCCGTCGTCTTCGACAGAAGTGGTTATCTCTACCATGGACGGATTAAGGCATTGGCTGAGTCCGCTCGTTCAGCGGGATTACAATTCTAAGGAGGAAGACGAAATGGCAAGAGAAAATTTCAATGTTGAAGAACAACAAGACAGCCAATTCGAAGAACGGGTTGTCGCGATTAACCGCGTCACCAAAGTTGTCAAAGGTGGTCGTCGCTTTCGTTTTGCAGCCTTAGTTGTCATTGGTAATAAACAAGGTCAAGTCGGTTTTGGAACGGGCAAAGCCCAAGAAGTACCTGACGCGATTAAAAAAGCCATTGAAGATGCGAAAGCAAATATTATCACAGTACCTAAAGTTGGGGATACCATTCCTCATCAAATTACAGGAACGTATGGTGCCGGCAAAGTCTTTATGAAGCCAGCATCCGAAGGGACTGGAATTATCGCTGGTGGAGCGGTTCGTGCTGTTTTCGAACTCGCCGGTGTCAACGATATCTTATCCAAAGCAATCGGATCACGCACACCCATTAACATGGTTCGTGCAACCTTTGCAGGACTTAAGGAATTAAGAACTGCTGAACAAGTAGCAGCCCTTCGTGGTGTTGATTTGGCGGGGTTAAAATAATGAAACTGCAAATCACACTGAAGAAAAGCTTGATTGGACGCAAGCCCAATCAGGTCAAAACAGCACACGCACTCGGACTCAAGAAAATCAATCAAGTCGTTGTTAAAGAGGCCAATGAGGCCATTAACGGAATGGTAAAAACCATTTCTCACTTGATCGACGTTCTTGAAGTCGAATAAGGAGGATAAGCCGATGTTAAACGAATTAAGACCTGTTGAAGGGGCTAGAAAACCAAGAAAACGTCTTGGAAGAGGCCCGGGTTCAGGATTAGGTAAAACCTCTGGTAAAGGACATAAAGGTCAGCTTGCTCGTTCGGGCGGCGGCACACGTCCTGGCTTTGAAGGTGGACAACTTCCATTCTTCCAAAGAATCCCCAAAAGAGGATTCAAGAACATCAATCGCAAAGTCTATGCTGTTGTTAACTTAGCGGACCTCAATCAGTTTAATGAGGGTGAAGTCGTCACGCCAGAAGTCTTGGTGGCTCGAAACGTTTTGAAAAAAATCGAATCAGGCGTCAAAATTTTGGCCAACGGAACACTTGAAAAGAAACTAACCGTCAAGGCCCATGTGTTTTCAAAAGCGGCAGAGGCAGCCATTGTTAAAGCCGGTGGAACAGTCGAGGTGATTTAAAGTGTGGATTCGGATTAAGAGAATTCTAAGTAACAGAACCGTGATGTTGAGACTCGCATTCACGTTGCTCATCCTATTGGTTGTTAGAATTGCCAGTCATATCACCGTCCCACTTTTTGACGCCAATGCCATTAAGGCATTTATGAGTGCTTCAGGTAGCTTTGTTGCTATCTTGAACAATTTCTCCGGACAAGCCCTTGAACGATTCTCGATCATGGCGCTTGGTATTTCCCCCTACATTACCGCATCGATTGCGATCCAATTGCTGCAAATGGTCATTCCCACGTTTAAAGAATGGAGCGAACAAGGGGAATCTGGAAAACAACGATTAAACCAAATTACCCGGTATCTTGCGATTGGTCTTGCTTTCATCCAAGCCTTTGCTTTGATTCTCGGTATTAGCGTTAGCGGAAGCATTTTGGTTCCAAGTCTAGAAGCGGCCATCGCAGACCGTTTCCGCTATTTCTTCTATGTGTACATGGCGCTTGTCATGACCGGTGGAACAGCGTTGGTTATCTGGTTAGCGGACTTGATTACGAAAAAGGGAATTGGTAACGGAACATCCATGATGATTGTTGCAGGGATTGTGACCAGTTTACCAGCGATGTGGACCACCCTTTGGACCAAGTACATCACCAATGGAACCGGTGGATGGGACATTGTGTTCTTCATCTTGATTATGGCGCTTTATTTCGCGATTCTACTCGGTGTTGTTTATGTCCAAATTGCGACAAGAAAGATTCCCGTTCAATACGCGAATCGTCAAGGCAAATCGGATTCAAACATCCCAATGAAGATCAATAGCGCTGGCGTTATTCCTGTCATTTTCGCTCAAACGATTTTATCCATCCCCTTATCCGTTATCGGATTTACTGGAGGCGGACAAGCAAACAGCGGATTTGCTTTATGGATTAACAACATTTTCAATTATCAACAACCGATTGGTTTCATTTTATACGTCGGGTTAATTATCATCTTCTCATTCTTCTATTCGTTCCTCACCATTGATCCTGAGAAGATTGCTAACAACTTGTCTAAATCCAATGCGTATGTTCCTGGGATTAGACCGGGCGAAGACACCAAAGACTTCATTGCCCGCCTTCTCTTTAAGATTACGGTGATTGGGACCGTGTACTTGGTCGTTCTAGCGATCTTACCGATTTTAACATCCATCGTTTTCGGTTTCACAGGAACCGAAGCACAAGCCATTACACTTGGCGGAACCAGCTTGCTGATTATCGTCGGGGTGGCGATTGAAACCACACAACAGATTGAAGCAGACGCGAGTCAATCCGAGTATACCGGCATTTTCAACAAGTAAGTGAGGTCCGAAATGCGAATTATTCTGATGGGTCCCCCAGGAGCTGGAAAAGGGACTGCAGCTGAATCTCTCATCAAGCATTATCATATCCCTCATATTTCAACAGGAAATATATTCAGAGAACTCTACAAAGACCGCACCAAGGTCGGAAAAATTGCGAAAGAGTACATAGAACGAGGCGAACTGGTACCCGATGATATTACCAACGAGATTGTTCGCCACCGCTTGTCTCATAGCGACGTCAAAAAAGGATTCCTCTTTGACGGATATCCTAGAAACCTTGAACAGGCAGAAGCACTGGATAAGATGCTTAACGACATGGGTTGGACCCTAACAGCAGCCATCAATTTCAGTGCGCCTGATGAGGTCATCATTAAACGAATCAGTGGACGCAGAGTGTGTGAGACATGTGGGACAGTGTACCATGTGACCAACAAGAAACCTAAGGTTCCTGGCGTATGCGACCACGATCAAGGCCGTTTGATTCATCGTAACGACGATATGGAACATACCGTTAGACGTCGATTAAAGATCTATTTAAACCATACAGAACCCGTGATCGGTTATTACCGAGAGAAAGGGTTACTGATAACGGTTGATGGAACACAGTCGATTGAAGAGATCGATCAAACGCTTAAAAAGGTTTTGGGTGAGAAAACGTGATTCAGATTAAGTCACAACGTGAAATCGAGTTGATGCGGGAGGCAGGCCACATCTTAGAACAAACCAGACAGATGCTGATTCAGCATATTAAGCCTGGCGTATCCACGCATCAACTTGACACACTCGCCTTGAATTTTATAACTCAACTTGGAGCGACACCCTCATTCTTGGGTTATCATGGCTTTCCAGGATCCATTTGCGCTTCAGTCAATGAAGTGGTTGTTCACGGCATTCCTTCAAAAAAGAAAATCCTGAAGGAAGGGGATATCGTATCGATTGATATCGGTGTTCTTTATAAAGGGTATCACGCGGATTCAGCCATCACCGTTCCAGTTGGAAAGGTGAGTCCTGAAATCGAGAAACTATTGAAAATCACCGAGCAAGCGCTTTATGTGGGTCTCGAAAAAGCCAAACCGGGGAACCGTGTCTCAGACATTTCCCACGCCATCGAATCCTTCATCCAACCCTATGGGTATGGGATCGTCGAAGAATTCACCGGCCACGGCATTGGCACATCGCTTCATGAAGAGCCGTTTGTTCCGAATTTCGGTAAGCCCAACCAAGGTGCCATCCTTAAACCAGGCATGACATTTTGTGTGGAGCCGATGATCAATTTAGGCACGAAGCATGTTAAGGTCCTAGCGGACAATTGGACAACGGTCACCTTAGATCGCAAACCCAGTGCGCATTTTGAACACACGATTGCAATCACAGAGACTGGATATGACATTTTAACCACACTTAAAAAGGAGTGAATCTATGGCTAAAGACGATGTAATTGAAGTAGAAGCTAAAGTCATCGAAATATTACCCAATACCAAGTTCAAAGTTGAACTAACCAACGGCCATGTCGTATTGGCCCACGTATCTGGTAAAATCCGTATGAACAACATACGCATTTTACCTGGTGATAAAGTCACAGTCGAATTATCACCATACGATCTAACCCGCGGTAGAATTACCTATCGCCGCAAATAAGGAGGCACGCACATGAAAGTAAGAGCGTCAGTTAAAAAAAGAAGTGAAGATGACATCATTGTTAGACGTAAAGGCAAAGTGTACGTCATCAACAAGAAAAACAAAAGACATAACCAAAGACAAGGTTAACAAGGAGGAACTATGGCAAGAATAGCAGGTGTTGACATTCCACGCGACAAGCGCGTCGTGGTTTCGTTGACGTATGTATATGGTATCGGGCTTGCAACCAGCAAAGCCATTTTGAAAAACGCCGGTGTCAATGAAGATACCCGTGTTAAAGCATTGACAGAAGATGAATTAAACCGCATCCGTGAAGAAATTAAAGGCTTTGTGGTAGAAGGGGACTTAAGAAGAGAAATCACCTTAAACATCAAACGTCTAATGGAAATCGGATCCTATCGTGGAATCCGTCACCGCAAGGGATTGCCAGTCCGTGGACAAAACACCCGGAACAACGCACGCACCCGCAAGGGCAAGCCAAAGGCAATCGCCGGTAAGAAGAAGTAAGGGAGGAATACATCATGGCTAAAAAAAGAACAACCAAACGTAAGATCAAGAAGAATATTCCCCTTGGTATCGCACACATTCATACAACCTTCAATAACACCATCGTCACCATCACTGACATGGATGGCAATGCCATCGCATGGAGCAGCGCCGGTGCCCTTGGTTTCAAAGGGAGCAGAAAGTCTACGCCTTTTGCTGCGCAAATGTCAGCTGAATCCGTTGCCAAGACCGCTATGGATAATGGCATGATCAAGGTTGAAGTCTCTGTCAAAGGACCTGGTCCTGGTAGAGAAGCAGCGATTCGTTCGCTGCAAGCAGCCGGTTTAGAAATCACCGCGATTAAAGATGTGACACCCGTTCCACATAACGGATGTAGACCACCGAAACGCCCACGTGGATAAAACCTTTAAGGAGGGTAACTTGTGAAAGATTTAAAGTTTGAAAAACCAACTGCAATTGAAGAAATATCCGTTGACGGTCATAAGGGACGTTTTATCATTAAACCCCTAGAACGTGGCTATGGCATTACCCTCGGTAACGCATTGAGACGCGTTTTGCTGTCTTCATTGCCAGGTGCCGCCATCGTGAATATTAAAATTGACGGAGTCGAACACGAATTTTCCACCATACAAGGCGTTTTCGAAGATGTCATGGGAATTGTTTTGAATCTGAAAAAAGTAATCTTCAAAGTTGACTCCAATGATCCAGATTTTGAACAAAAGCTAGAACTTTACGCTGTGGGTTCAGGTAAGGTGACTGCACAAGATTTCAATCGCGTGGATGGCGTCGAAATCATCAACCCCAATCAAGTGATTGCCCATCTTTCTGAAAATGGCCGTTTGTCCATGGAAGTCACGATTCGTCGTGGCATTGGCTACGTCAACGCGGACAAAAACAAGCCATTCTCACGTGGCGAAAAGAGCATCATTCCCATTGATTCCATCTACACACCCGTAACCCGTGTTTCCTATCATGTCGAAAAGACCAGAGGCGATGCGGATGAACTGATGATGGAAATCGAAACCAATGGCGCAATTGCCGCCAAAGAGGCGCTTGCGTTAGCATCAAAGATGCTGATTGATTATTTGAGTGAAATCGTCAAGATCAGTGAACAAGCGTTGTCCACTGACTTCATCTATGAACACGAAGAAGAACCCACCAACAAAAAGCTCGAGATGAAAATTGAACAACTTGATTTATCTGTCCGTTTATTCAACAGTTTGAAGCGTTCAGGGATCTACACCGTTGGACAAATCATCCGCTTAACTGAAGAAGATGTCATGCGTTTTAGAAGTTTAGGAAGAAAATCGTTCAAAGAATTGAAAGAAAAACTTGCTGAACATGGACTGGAATTCGAAACATCTTCCGGCAGAGATTCAAAATTTATTTTTGACGATGAAGATAAGGAGTAACATATGGCTTACAGTAGATTAAGAAGAACAAGCGATCAAAGAAAAGCTTTGCTGCGCGACCTTGTGACAGATATCATCATCCATGAACGCATCACAACAACGGAAGCAAAAGCGAAAGAGTTAAAAAAATTAGCGGACAAGATGATCACCTTGGCCAAAGAAGATACGTTAGCAACCCGTAGACAAGCGGCAGAGACCGTCCGTTTTGAAGACGTTAAAGAAGGTCAAAACGCCCTTCAAAAGTTGTTTTCTGAATTAGGACCTCGCTACAAAGATCGTAACGGCGGCTACACACGCATCATTAAGACCATTCCTAGACGCGGCGATGCTGCGCCTATGGCGATTATCGAATTTGTGTAATGGATAAACAAGCTCCGGCTTGTTTTTTTTATGCAGCATCCCTCTTGACAAATCATGAAACAAGCGATAAAATAAGGGTGAATTAGCACTCATATCAATTGAGTGCCAAATAGAAAAGGAGGAATTATGATGTTTGGATTAACCCCATTCAACAAAAATCAAGTCAGAAGAACCGATGACTTGGACACATTCTTGGATGACTTCTTCTCTGATCGACTCTTTCCATTAAGAAGCCTGCGCCATGATACCTTCAAGCTGGATGTCAAAGATGAAGGGAACGCGTATTTCGTGGAAGCCGAACTGCCAGGGATCAAAAAGGAAGAAATTGAACTCAACTATCAAGACGGTATCTTAAGCATTTCTGTCGTTCGAGAAGCATCGAATGAAGAAGAGCAAAAAAACTACATCCACAAAGAAAGAAGAGTTTCTAAGATGTGTCGAAGCCTCAGATTAGGGGATATCAACATGGAACAAGTTGAAGCCAGTTTAAAAGACGGTATCCTTGAGATCAAGGCTCCAAAACAACAAGAAGTTGAACAAAAAACGCGCATCATGATTAAATGAAGATGAAAAGAATCGCTTCTCTTGAGCGATTCTTTTTTTTTACTTAGTGTTATACTAAAGGTAATAAAGGGGGATTTCTTATGTTGGAAATCAAAAATGTCACGAAGACATACGGACAGTTAGTGGCGTTAAGTGACGTCAGTTTAACCATTGAAAAAGGAGATATCTATGGGTTTGTTGGTCATAATGGGGCAGGGAAAACCACCCTATTAAAAGCAATAGCAGGGATTCATGGCATCCAAAGTGGAACCATCATGGTGGATGGATTTTCCATTAGCGAGCACCCTATAGATGTTAAAAAGAGAATTGCCTATATTCCCGATAACCCAGATATTTATGAAACATTGACAGGATCAGAATACTTGGCGTTTATCGGAGATGTGTTTAAACTTGAACCGCATGAACGGGAAAGAAGCATCGAAAAATACGCAACCCTATTTGAGATCATTGACCGACTGTCTCATCCCATTTCTTCATATTCCCATGGGATGAAACAAAAGTTAGTGATCATCAGTGCGCTTATTCACAAGCCTAAGCTTTTATTGCTTGATGAGCCCTTTGTTGGATTGGATCCGACAGCCAGTTTCAAACTAAAAGAACTATTCAAAGAGATGTGTCAAAACGGATCCGCTATTTTCTTTTCTTCGCATGTCCTTGAAGTCGTTGAAAAATTGTGCAACAAGGTTGCGATCATCAAAAAAGGAAAGATTGTGGCGCAAGGGTTAACCAAAGATGTGGTGTTCAATAAGTCGCTTGAAAACATCTTTATCGACATTCAACGGGAATCCTAATGGTTAAGATTCTCACCAAACTGTTTATCAAAGATCAATTCTCCATTAAGTGACTGATGGGTTTTGAAACCAAAAAAGAAAAGGTGAAGACCGTTTTGATTGGGTTAGCGATTGCGTATGCTGCCATCACCTTTTTTGGGTTATTTGGCTACATGTTTTTTGATTTAGGGAAAACACTCTCTCAGATGGGTCAGATTGAACTCATGTTGAGTTTTCTTGCGGTTTATGCCGTTGGACTCACGCTCATCTTAGTTTTGTTTCGAGCGCAAGGCTACCTGTTTCATTATCGTGATTATGAAATCTTAGCGCCTCTTCCCATCTCTTCTCGAACGTTGTTGTTATCCAAAACGATTGTGATGATGCTGTTGCTTTATGTTTCGAGTTTTCTCTTTACAATTCCGATCGGTGTTTCCTATTTTTATCACAGCGGATTAGATGGATTGAAAATCGCGATTTACCTCATTTCATTTTTGTTTTTCCCACTCATTCCTGTGGTATTCATGTCGTTGATTTCGTTAGGAATCACGAGTATTACGTCTAGGTTTAAGCATAATAAAGTGCTCAACATTCTCTTTTTATTTGCTATTTTCATCGGGTTTATGTTGGCATCGTTTTCCTTTTCTGATGCCGATATTAATCCATTAACGGGACAAATTGAACTCTTCAAGCGTTTTCAAACGGTATATCCTCCGATTAAGTGGATGATTGAAGCGATTGATCAAAAAAACCTACTGAGTCTCTTTCTTTTAGTGGGATCAAACACTTTAGTTTTTGGAGGTTTCATCTATGGCATTCAAGGATTCGTGAACCAAGCCAACCAACGCGGCAACAAGCAAAATGTCTCTTGGAATACGAAAAAACTGAGTTATCACGAACGTCCTTTAATTTGGATGATGATCATTAAAGAGTGGAAGAAGTTCATTGGGGTTCCCATTTACGCAGTTAACGCTGGATTTGGGGCTGTCATCTTATTGGTTGCCTCCATCGGAAGCCTCTTTTATCAAGATGGATTCAAAGATATTTTGGGTCAAATGGTGGGCGTTGGACTAGCGATTGAACCGATGCTTCTCGTTTTAATTGCGTTTTGTCTAGCGATGGCTTATACACCGGCGATTAGTTTATCCTTAGAAGGAAAAAACCTATGGGTGATTAAAAGCTTACCGATTGAACCTAAACAAGTGATGACCTCTAAAATCCTTTTCAACATGCTATTGGTCATTCCTGCAGGCATAGTGAGTGTTCTTTTGTTTGGCATTTCCTTTCAGCTTCCTTGGATGAATCAAGTGATCATCCTCTTACTTGTGGTGTCTTTTTCAACCTTGATCTCCTACTTTAATGGGGTGATCAATTTGCTCGTCCCACGGTTCGATTTTAAAAATGAAGTCGAAATTGTTAAGCAAAGCATGGGGGCATTGTTTGGGGTCTTTGGTGGGTTTTTCTGGATTTCCTTATTGGGTGTTCTCTATTATTTCTTAAGTAAAACACTAGCAACCACTTGGGTTCTTTTCATCCTTTTTGCTCTTTCACTCCTTTTGATTATTCCGTTCTACTGGATCATCGAAAAGAAGTCAGCGCAGTTCTTCAATAAATATTAAAGGGCTCAATTGAGCCCTTTTTCATGGGTTTATCTGAATAACACGGTGAACCAGTTCAATAGGGACTTGACGGTGAGAGGCAAGAATAATGGTCTTATTTTTAAGTTTGGATAAAGCGCGATAGATGGTAAGTTCTGTTAAATGATCAAGGGCTGAAAAGGCTTCATCTAAAATCAAGATCGGCGCATCTTTAAGAAGGGCTCTTGCAATAGCAAGACGTTGAAGTTGACCTTCCGATAACCCTAGCCCTTTTTCACCTATATAGGTGTGATAGCCCAGAGGAAGTTTTTCGATATCCTCATGAATCGAAGCGATTTTTGTGGCTTCTATCACGGTTTCTATATCCACCCATCGACCAAAGGTTAAATTTTCGAGTAAGGTACCGGATAGGACAAAATGGTTTTGTGGAACATAGGCAAAGAGGGGTCTGGTTTGTTCATTAATAGGATAGCGGTTTTTCTGTTGGGTCACCCATAAGTGTCCATGCGTGGGCGAATAAAGGCCTAAAAGCAGTTTAAATAAGGTGGTCTTTCCTTTTCCGCTTTCTCCTTGAATGAGCACAGTTTCACCTTTTTTGATGCTTTGATGAAGGTCATGAATAACGGCATCATTGTCGTAGGAGAAACCAAGATGATCCATTTCAATGGTTGAGAAATCTTGGAGAGTTAAAGGGTCTTTGGATTCTTCGCTATAATCATCCATGCGCATGATACGCTCAGCGGATGCGATCATCTGATAGTATTTAGGAATGAGTTGCGCAAGCCCTCCAAAAGGCGATTGGATATGGTTAACCAGTTGAATAATCGCAACCAACGCCCCAAATGAAAGAACCCCATCCACTAGGCGAATTGAACCTAAAATAATGGCAAGCCCGTAACCGATTGCAAAAAACAAAGTCAGTCCGCCTTGCGTGAAAACAGACAGGAGGGCTTTTTTAATCAAAGCTTTGAAGAACCCCATTTGTTTGGTTTTAAGGGTATCACTAAGATAAGACTCCGCCTCATACGCTTTAATGAGCGGGATATGGTCAAGCGATTCTTTCATCACCGCTTTGACAGAGGATTCCGCTTCTTGATAGCGGTGATGCCTTTTCTTGATTTCGGGACCTAAAAGTCGACTCATCAAAAAGAGGACAACTCCCAAAAGGAGTAAAACGGAAGCTAAAAGGGAATCTAAAATGAATAAAAAGATAAAAGCGGCAAAAAAACGGGAAAGATAATAGATGAGTCTCGGCAAGAGATCAAAGGAACCTTCAGCGATTTCTTTAAGGTCGCTTTCTAGGTGGTTCATCAAATAGCCGGTATGGTGTTTAGAAGAGTCTTTGAGCGAAAGCCTTAAGAACCGTTCAAATAGTCGGGTTTGTAAACGCAGTTTAGATTGTCCAATGACATAAGTCTTATAAAGGTTTGATAAAACGGATAAAAAAACTTGAAAGAAAAGAAGGAGCGCTAAGATCCAGGCGGATCTTGCTAAAAGCCCCATGTCTTGATTGACAGCAGAGTCGATGGTATTTTTAGAGAAAAACGCGAAAAAGATGGCTGTCAAACTCGACAACAACGAGAGGATGGATAATCCGATGAGCGGTATGATGATGGGCTGATTGGTACGAACAATCCAAGAGCGTGTAGGATGGGCCATAAGGATACCTCAACTTCGTTTCTTATAGTTTATCACGACTCGCCTTAAGATGTCTTAATCAAAAACTGTGATATAATAAAGGACAAATGAAGAAAGTGAGTTTGAGTGAATGAGGACCTATTCGATTTGTGGCATTCGGTTCAATCTTTCTTTTTGCTACGAGACTTTTTTAACCCATAACATTGAACGGTATGAAACGCTTTGTTCGGATGATATCGATGCTACCATTGAATCCAAAATCGTAGAATGGATTGAAGAACCAGAAGGCATTCTGATCAAACAAAACAATCCGTGGGTCAAACGGGATGGCGTAATCGAATACGTTTACGCCAAAGATAGCAATCAATCCATTAGAGCCCTCTTTTATCACGATCTAGACTATAAAAAAAGCACAATCTTGATTAACCCCTCTAAATGCAAAGACCCAGCCGAAACGGAGTATGTCATGATGTCCATGATTTTCATGGAAGTCATGATAAGAAAAGGCTTCTTATCGCTTCATGCCTCAGCTTTTTCTTATCACAATCAAGCGGTCTTGCTATCCGCTCCGTCACAAACCGGAAAATCAACCCTGTTTAGACACGTTCAATCCATTTACCCAGAAGCGATGATTATCAACGATGATAAACCGCTCATTCGAAAAGAAAAAGAGATGATTTATGTGTATGGGACCCCTTTTAGCGGGCATCAAAAACTGAATCATCCGATTGTTGTTCCGATGTCTGCCTTGGTTTTCCTTAAACAAGGGAAACAAAATGTGATAACCCCTTTAGAACCAGACAACATCTTGACTGAACTTATTAAAAACATGTATCGTCCGATGGATGATGCCCACTGGGATACCATGTTAGCCCTCTTAGAAGACATCATTTTCCATGTTCCCATCTACCAGATGACAGCAACCAACAGCGTGGAAGCCGCCATCACATTAACAAGCACCCTATTTGAAGGAGAAGCCGCATGAAAATCAAAGACAACTATGTGCTCAAGCACATATCTGGGAAAGCGATTGTTGTTCCGATTAAAGAAGAAGCCCTCAATTTCAATGGCATCATCACGTTAAACGAGACCAGCGCGTTTTTATTTGAACGGCTTAAAAAAGACATCACGCTACAAGATTTGGTCACCCAAATGATGGAAGCTTATGAGATAGACCCTAAAACAGCCTTAGCGGATATCAAAGATTTTATTCAAGCTTTAAAAGAACGAGGATTGATGGACCATGAAGAGTGAGACTTTAAAAAATGAAGACATGATGGCGTTAATCCGTGACGCCATGGAAAACAATCAAAAAGCCATCATGCGTGTTCAAGGAAGCAGCATGTTTCCCTTTTTGTGGCACAACAAGACCAACATCACGTTGATTCCAAAAGAAGGCATGAAAAAAGGGGATATCATTTTGTTTAAATTAAACGATCGGTATCGCCTTCACCGAATCATCAAAATGAAATATCCCTATTTGATTGCTAAAGGAGATGCGCTTGTCTCAAAAGAGTTTTTAGTAGCAGACGATGTGATTGGGCGGGTTGAATCCTATGAAATAAACAATAAGGTGAGAAACCCCCGATCATGTTCTCATAAACTCTTACTGATCGCCTGGCGTTTGATTAAACCGCTTTACGCTTATCCAAGGAGACTTTATGCCTGCATTCGAAAAACAGATCTTTGAGGTCGTCCAAAAAGCACTCAACAAAGAAACGTATCAAAACCCCCTATTAGATGAGAAGCGCTTTTTTGAAGGCATCTACGAAAATGGTTTGATTGGATTATGCTATGGCGCTATCCAACCCGATAAAGTATCGAATACCTTCTGTTACTAGTGACCTGACATTACGAACTTCTTATGCCGGTAGAACAATTGAGTGGGTATCCAATACACCAAGTGTCATCACAAACTCGGGTGTTGTTACTCGACCAGTAGACGATGATGCAGCTGTAGTTATGACATATACGCTTAAGAAGGGTGAGACAGTTCTTGATACTGGGGACGTAAACTATACTGTTTTAAAAGTTCCTGAAGCAGCAACACCAACAACCTATGAAGAAGATTTTGAAACGGCAACCGAACTACCCACAGGGACCAATTATGGTGCTGGAACATTTGTCGGAACATCAGGATTAACTTGGACATATTCACAGGCTCAAACTTCAGGGATTTATTCTATTAGTGGTATTGGAGTTCTATTAAGAAGAGCATCGGACTCATATCTTGAAGTTTCAATTCCAACCGGATTGAGCAGTTTTAGTTTTGAGTGGAGGAAAGGATACACTGGCGGAGATACTAGAAGGGTGCAAGTTCTTATAAATGGAACTGAGGTATATGATTCTACTAGCATTACTGTTGGTTCTGGCGAACAATCTTTTGCTTACACTGTTAATTTAATAAACCTTTCTTACACAGGATCGACTACAATCAAAATAAAAATTTGGGGAACTTCTACTTCAAACTCACACATTGTTATTGACAACGCAGTTATAACAAATAATCCGGAGTAACCCCCCTATTGAAGACACCACAGCCCCAGAAATAACACCCCACATTGGGGTGTCTTCTTTCTCAGTAGGGGATCCTAATCCCACCATAGGCTGCACCGCGATTGACCCAGAAGATGGAGAAATCACGTGTGACTGGACAGGTACTATAAACACAAGCCTCATCGGTGAATACACCATCATCTATGAAGCAACCGACTCTTCGAATAACACAACAACCCTAGAAGTGACCTATGTTGTTCTAAGAGATAACACCTTATTATCAATCGATATGAGTGCTTATTACAATAATGCAGAAGGTCTTTACGGCCAAGCCCTATTAGAAGCACTAAGAACCATCATTCAAACAGGGGCTACCATCAACTCGTATGATGCAGCCATAACCATCTTACAATCATCAGATGAAGATCCCGATAATTCAAACAACATTCTCTTGGTTTATTCAGGATACTCTGTTCCTAAAACCTGGGATGGCGGAGCCACGTGGAATAGAGAACACGTTTGGCCTCAATCGCTTCTTAATGGAGCAACAGCCAATGACGCTCATAACCTAAAACCAGCCAATCCTGGTTTTAATTCATCAAGAGGAAACAAGTATTTTGATGATGTAGGAGGAACTCAAAGTTACGTCCCAAGGGATGAAGTCAAAGGCGATGTTGCTAGAATCTTGTTCTACATGATTGTCATGTATCAACAACTGGAACTCATCAATGGAACCCCCATCGATGGACAAATGGCGATGTTAGACACATTAATTAGGTGGCATGAAACCGACTTAGTCGATATATTTGAACAAAACCGAAACAATGTCATCTTCTCTTTCCAAAACAACCGAAACCCCTTCATTGATTATCCCCATTTGCTTGAACTCTTATTCTTTGATAATCCTTATTATCAAAACTTAATTTCTTAAATTCTCACATATTTAAGGGCTAATCCTAGCCCTTTTTGTTTTATTCTTGTTTATGGCTTTTCAAGCGTGTATAATTTGAATTAAGGAAACGAGGTATAAATCATGAAATTCAATGACTTTACGTATGAAAGACCCAATCTTGAAATCGTTAAATCCGAGATTGAAAAACAGTTAGAACGTATTGGAACCGATCAACCGTATGAGGTAGAACACCAAGCCATCTTAGAGATGTTTGCTATTTCTGATCGTGTGAATACCATGGGGACGTTAGTCTCTATTCGTAACAGCGTCAATACCAAAGATGAGTTCTATGAGAAGGAACAAGAGTTCTTTGATGAAAATGGTCCCCATCTTCAACAATTTCAACACCTTTTTATCGAAAAGGTCTTAGCATCCAAGCATCGTCCTAAGCTTGAAAAAGCGTTTGGTGATTTGCTCTTTAAACGCGGTGATTTAGAGAAGAAGACGTTTAAACCAGAAATCATCGAACACCTTCAAAAAGAAAACAAGTTATCAACCGAATACTCGAAACTGATTGCGTCTGCTCAAATCGAATTTAAAGGCGGGACTTATAACCTAAGCCAAATGGCCCCTTTTGTTCAAGATAAAGACCGTGAGACTAGACATCAAGCTCAATTGGCTGTTTCTGGCTTTTTTGCTGCCAATGAAGAACAGTTTGACCGAATCTATGACGATTTAGTTAAAACGAGACACGAAATTGCTTTAAAACTTGGGTATGAAAATTTCGTTCAACTCGGGTATGACCGTTTCGGCAGAACCGATTACGACTTTAAAGACGTTCAAGGGTACCGGAAACAAATCCTAGAAGTCATCGTTCCGCTTGCTGCTGAACTCACTGACCGTAAAGCGAAACGCTTAGGGATTGAAAATCCAAAATCCTATGATTTAGCGCTTTCTTTCCTTTCAGGAAACCCAACCCCTAAAGGCGATCGTGCATGGCAAGTCTCTAAAGCTAAAAAGATGTATGATGAGATGTCACCAAAGACCTCTGAGTTCTTTAACTTTATGCTTGATCAAGACCTTCTTGATTTAGATTCAAAGCCCGGTAAACAAGGCGGTGGGTATTGCACCTATCTTCCAGAATACCGTGCCCCCTTTATCTTTGCTAACTTCAACGGAACCTCACACGACGTAGACGTTTTAACCCATGAAGCCGGGCATGCCTTTCAGGTTTATTCATCCAGGGATCAAATCCCTGAATACAGATGGCCTACCATGGAAGCGGCAGAAATCCATTCGATGAGCATGGAGTTCTTGGCGTGGCCATGGATTCATGAATTTTTCTTAGAAGACACCGCTAAATATAAGTTTAGCCACTTAGCAGGCGCCATTTCCTTTTTACCCTATGGGGCGTTAGTGGATCATTATCAACACGAAGTCTACATGAACCCATCCATGACACCCGATGAGCGAAAACAAACGTGGAGAACATTAGAAAAGCAATACCTTCCTTATAAGGATTATGGCGATGATCTCTTCATGGAAAAAGGAACCTTTTGGTTCCGTCAAGGTCATATCTATGGAGCCCCTTTCTATTACATCGATTATACTTTGGCACAAGTCGTTGCTTTCCAATATTGGGTCATGCATCAAGCGGATCCTAAACAAGCCCTTGATAGTTATTTAGCGCTTTGTCAATTGGGTGGATCAAAGAGTTTCTTAGGGTTACTGGAATCAGCGAACCTCAAGAATCCGTTTGTGGATGGCACCATTGAAGCGATTGTAAAACCGATTAAAGCTTATTTAGATAGCGTGGACGATCAAAAACTGTGATTAACAAACGGTTAACCTTGCTGCTTCTTGATTTGGTGATCTTTGTTCATTTCTTTCTTCCCATCTTTCATCTATCGAAAATCAACGTGACCTTAACCGGATTTCAAGGATTACTGAACCCGAACCTTCTTGTACTCGGTAACATCACCCTTTGGGTGTTGTTGCTTGCTTTAGGGGTTCAAATCCTTTTTCGAGTGTTAGGATGGATAAGAAACGAAACGAAATGGAATGATGTAACCATCATGACCACCAATCTGATGTTGATTTCAGGTCTTGTCGTTGTGACCTTCTTAGGAACGTATCTTAACTGGATCGGAATCATCATGATTGGACTCATCGTTCTTGGAACCTATTTAAATCATAAAATGAAGTAAAAAAAAGAAGACCTTGTCCGCGCGGGACAAGGTCTATTTCTTTAAATAATGCATGATGGCATAAGAAGCAGCAATCCCATCATAACTCGCTTTTGGAATTTGGAGTTTTCCACCAATCGCATCCCCTGCAGCAAACAAGCCTGGGATGTTGGTTTGATAAGATGAGTCAACCGCAATGCTTTGATTTTCGGTCATTAGACCAAGCTGAGAAGCAAAGGACAACAAAGAAGGAGAACCCAAGGCCAAGAAGACACCGTCTACGGGGTAAACCCCTTGATCGGTTTTAATCTCACGAAGTTTTTTATCGCCTTTAAACTCAAGAATCTTATCAGGTATGATTGGAAAAGGTAAAGCCTTATCGTTTGAAAAGATCAGGATATCATCCGTTAGTTTCTTTAGATGCTCCAGTTCATGAAGCAGGTAAGCGCCATGACCGATTAAAGCGATTTTTTTCTTTCGAAAGAAGTAGCCGTCACAAGCCGCACAGAGACTAATGCCTTTTCCAAGGTAGGTTTGATAACCCGGGACATCCAAAGGAATCCGCGTTTTACCGGTTGCAAGCAACACTGTTTGAGATGAATACGTGTTTTGGTCCGTTTTAACCAAGAAACCGCCTTCGATTTCTGTGATGGATAAAACATTTTCGAACACATAAGAAATACCATAATAGGAAAGTTGGGACAGTCCAATTTGATAAAGATCCTGTCCCTTAATCGGCATAAGGCCATACACATTTTCGATTTTTCCAGGATAAGCCCCAAGCGCGCCGCCATCCTTACCAATGACCAAAGGTTCGATTCTATTTCTTTTGAGTTCAATGGCCGCTGAAACGCCTGCAGCACCTAACCCAATAACGATGACCTCTCTCATAGTTTCAAGAGTTTTTTTAGAGCTTCTTTGGTTTGGACGCCCAACAAAACATCGTCAATCTCTCCGTTTCTAAAAACGGCAAGTGTAGGGATTGAAAGTATTTCATAAAAGTCAGCGAGTTCCACTTGATCTTCCACATCAAGCTTGCAAATTTTGGCACGTCCTTTTAATTCTTGATCAAGATCCTCAAGGACAATAGCAAGTTTTTGACAAGGCGCACACCAGTCTGCCCAAAAATCCACCAAAACAGGCACATCGCTGTTTAAAACGACGGATGAGAAGTTGCCTTCATGTAAATCGATAATCATAGCCAAAGCCCTCTCTTTTCTAGGGTGATTAAGATGCGGATTGGCCAATCGCCTCGATTGGCTTATTTCATCTTTAAATGCATTTTATCATGAATTTTTTAAATCTGAATTTCTTATGCACCATTACGCTTTGGTGAACCAAAGAAGTTATGATATAATGGTTTTTGCACACAAGGAGTGATTCACGATGAAAAAATGGCTCTTAACGGGATTTTTATTGATCCTATTGATTGGAACGATTTCTGTTTTTGCAAACACCCCCACTCGACGATTAAGCACCGCATTTGATAATCAAAACACCCTCATTATGGACATTCAAGAAAGCCATTCTTTTTCGTTTGATCACAGTGTTCTAAGTCAAAACGACTATTCTTTTTTCGCATGGTTAATCGATGGAAGATTGTCCGATCTGCCTTTTGATCACACGTTTGAGTCTGGAAACGATCCATCGATTCAAGCCATCTTTTACCCAAAAGATCATTATGTTGCGTTATTTTTAGATCATGAGGATCAATTTTTAGGTCTTGATTATGTTCAAAAAGGCCATAGCGCCAATGATCAAGCCATCACCATTCCCCGCATTCCCTTTCATGTTGTTTCCAAGGATAAGTGGGATCACCCCCTAACGATTAATGAGCACACGATTTTTCGACCAGTGCATCTATTTAATACCCAGTATTTCTTTGAAATTTCCACTCAAAATGGATCGGGAGAAGGCCTTTATAAGTTCTTAAGCCAGGTTCCGCTTCACGCTTCAAACGATTCCCCAACCCACTATTTTGCGTATTGGACGCTAAATGATAGGATCATCAGTTACCGAAGAAATCCGATGATTTCAGTGACCGGACAACATCATTATGAGGCGGTTTATCAAGCTACCCCCATTATGCCATTGCCGTTGATTCACTTAAGTGAGGGATTTCGAATCGATGAATCCAACTTAACATATGTAATCCATATAGAAATTCCTACCGGTTTCACTCAAGTGGCTCAAGGTCTTTTAAGATCCACTAAGCATCCAACAACCACCTTGGGGTATCACGAAGGATTAACAGATTTATCATCACATCAAGAAGGGATTATCGATGTTCAACTTCCTTTTGAGGAAGGGGTTTATTACACCGCCTTTTTAACGGTTCAAAACGCGATTGGAGAAACCTTTACCGTTTACTCTCATGAGGGACTCATGACCCATGAGACCCAGGTTTTTTTTGGAAAAGATGAAAAGTCCAATCCAGCCACCACCGGTTACCCTTTTGAAGCCATCGCGGTAATCCCCCATCAACATCATTGGGTACTCACAAACGCTCAAAGTGTAGCTCAAACCGAGCTTTATCAAGGGATTTCAGAGTTTAACGTGACGTTTAGAAAATCAGGAACATCAAACAGTTTAAGAAGACTCTATGTTGAACTGATGGATTCCCATCAAACCGTCACGCGATTCAGTTCAGAAACGTTCGGAAACAGAACCGGTAGTGATCCTACCATTTACACCCTTTCAGCCCGTGATTTAGCACTTGAAGGCCTCATCCAAGTCCGCATTGGCATCGATTTTGAAGGGGTTTTAGAACGCCCCATAGAACTGATTGATTTTACCTTTTCAACCCATGAATATGCGGGCATTAATGGGCACCTTGTTCAAGTCGAGTCAACCCTTGATCTTTTGCCCGATATCACGCCTAAAGGGCCATTTTATGCGCCTTTAAGCGAGATTACCGTTTATGCACCAGAGTCTTTCACACATCGTTTCGTTCACTGGATGGATGCGGTAACACAAACGCTTTTAAGCACGGAATCCATCTATACCTTTACCTTACTCGAACACAAACATCTGATTGCTGTTTATGAACCCGTTCCTTTTTATACGCTTTCTCTAGATGCCAATATTGACGTTCCCATTGAGGTTGAACCTTTTGGAACCTCCTTTAAAGAAGGGACGGTGTTGGAATTATTTGCTCCCGATCAGCCGCAATACCAATTTACTCATTGGTTGAATCTTGATACCGGGATGATTCAAAGCACGGATAACCCTTATGAACTTGATTTAAATGCCTCATTAAGGCTAAGAGCCATTTACCAACAAACGTTAACCTTAACCGCTTATCGGGTAGAAACCTACCTTCAAAACATTGAAAATAACGAGTACACATTAGTTGATTCAGAAATCATTTACGCCAATCATGGGGACTTGATTGCGCTTAACCCATCCCGTTTCGGATTTACCATTGAAACTAGTTTAAGTGTTTTAACAGGGACAGTCTCCAACGAAACACCCCTCGTGTTAACCATTTTTTATGACCGAAACATCTATGATGTTACCTTCTACTTAGAAGGACTGATTCATATGATTCAACAGGTGAAGTATCAAGGGTTGGTTAGTGAACCTCAAGCACCCAGCATTTTTGGAAAAACCTTTAGTGGATGGTCACCTTCAAATCAAGGTGGAACTTTCTACACCTTCAATGCCCCTGTGACGGCGAATATGATGTTATACGCCATTTTCAATGGTTCCGATGAAATAGTCTACGAAGGGTATTATGAAGGTGCAGACGGCCTAGAAGGACAAGCACTGGTCACGTTCCTTAGAAATCTGATCACCCAAGGGTATACTGGAATTACTTATGGTGATGCGCGTTATTTTTTAGGCTTTGCCGACCGAGATACCAGTGTCACCGGCATGGTCAGATTGATTTATGATGGCAGACTCGTCAGTCCAACATGGGATGGAGGAATCACATGGAACCGGGAACACGTTTGGCCACAATCCAGAATGGGAGTCAACGTCAACAACAGTTCAATCAATATTGGTTCAGATTTACACAACCTAAGAGCATGTACACCCTCGGTTAACTCCAGCCGAGGAAACAAGAATTTTGATTGGGTGACAACCGCAACCAGTTATTATCCGGGTGATCAAGACCGAGGCGATGTGGCTCGAATCTTATTTTACATGGTGATTCGTTATCCACAACTGAGCCTCGTCTCTGGAAATCCAACCGATAACACCTTGCAAATTGGAAACTTAGATGCACTCCTTCAATTCCATCTTTTAGATCCTGTGGATGATTTTGAACGTCAACGAAACGATCTCATCTATTATGGATATTTTGATACAACCGTAAACCGATTCTTAAGACAAAACAACCGAAACCCCTTTATTGATCATCCAGAGTTTGTTGAAAAAATTTGGGGAAACATCACATTATCCAATGGATCGTCCGTTTATATGGCTTTAGAGGTCACCCCTTTTCAACAAACGTCCGTTATGGTCTTTGATGTTCAAGCCCATCGTGTTATCATGTAAGAGAGGTAGAAAAGCATGAAAAAACTGTTAATCATCTTCATCATCGTCTTGACGCTAGCAGCGTGCAAGAAACCCGAAATCGATTTTGAACCCACCGATCAAACCTTTGTCTATTCCATTCAGTCATCGTTCGATTTAAAAATTCAGGACTTGCCCAATGACTTAAGCGTAACAGAAGTTAAACGCGGACAAGAAATGCTGACAAGCGCCATCTTTATCCATGATAAGAGTGAACTTTTCTTAAAGTCCAGTTATCTAAAAGGACTTTCCTTGGGTGAGCACGTGTTAAGTTTTGAAACCGAAAAGGGCATCTTTTCCATTCGTCTAAACATCATTGATACAAATCGCCCATACATGATTTCATCAAGCACTGTCTTCACCGATTTTTCAAAAGACGTGATTGTTTTGTTTGAACTCTTTGGTGGATCCATCCAATCGGTTTCCGGAAACGACATCACAAGCAGTCATTACAGCATTCGAAACAATCAACTGACCATCAAAAAGGGCTTTATTGAACAATCGTTTACCCAAAACCCTGATCGGGAAACCTTGATTATTGGGTATACGCTTCATGTGGATTCCCATGTGGTCATCGGGTATCTCTTTATCAAAAAAGCGACAACCTAATCCTTCTATCCTTCTGGACACCCAGAAGGATTTTTTATGATACCGAAACGTGTCACTTGTCTTTTTAATTCATTTTATACATGATATAATGTATAAGTACGAAATGGTGGTGCATTCCATGATCAAAGTCAATGACTTGAGCTTTTCATATAACCTAACCGATGAAGCGTTGACCCATATCACCTTGTCCATTAAAAAAGGATCTTGGGTGTCGATTCTTGGCCATAACGGTTCTGGAAAATCAACCTTATCCAAACTCATGGTGGGACTTTTATCGCCTTCTGAAGGTGAGATTTTTATCAATGACCTCAAATTAAATGAAGAAAACTTATCCAAAATCCGGAAAATGATTGGCATCGTTTTTCAAAACCCAGATAACCAGTTTGTTGGTGTCACGGTGCGACACGATATCGCGTTTGGCTTAGAAAACCAGTGCATCGCGCACGATCAAATGGTTGAAAAAATTCATCATTACGCCAAACTCGTGGGCATGGAAGATTACTTAAATAAAGAACCACATCAACTATCGGGTGGCCAAAAACAACGGGTCGCCATTGCCGGTGCGTTAGCGATGGAACAAGATATCTTGATTTTGGATGAAGCCACCTCGATGTTAGACCCTGAGGGAACCGCTGAAATCATTCGTTTAATTAAGAAATTAAACACGGAACTTGGGAAAACGATTATCACGATTACCCACGATCTTTCTTTTGCAGCTCAAAGCGATCAATTGATTGTTTTAAAAGATGGAAAAATCATCTTAGAAGGCCCCCCAAGAGACGTCTTTGAACAAGAAGATTTGCTTAAATCGTCTCACTTGGAGTTGCCTTTTGGGCTTTCGCTTTATAACGAGTTAAAAAAGGATTCATCCGTGAATCCGGATGTATTGGAGGCACTATGGGCATTCAATTCAAAGATGTAAGTTACACCTATCGTGGCCTCAAAGTCGATTACGATGCCATCAAGAACATCCATTTATCCATCCAAGAAAAAGGCGAGTTTATCGCTATTTTAGGGCATACAGGGTCAGGAAAATCAACCTTAGTTCAACACATGAATGGCTTACTGTTACCTACACAGGGCGAAGTCCACGTGTTTGGACAAGTCCTTCCGCCTTTAAGAAAACAAAAGATCAATCATTTAAGACAACGAGTCGGTCTAGTTTTTCAGTTTCCAGAGTACCAATTGTTTGAAGAAACCATCATCAAAGACATCATGTTTGGACCGCTAAATTTCAAATCATCTTATGAGGAAGCCCTCGCTAAAGCGAAACGAGCAGCCCACATTGTCGGAATCGATGAAGCCCTCTATGAACAATCGCCTTTCCGCATTAGCGGTGGGCAAATGAGACGGGTAGCCGTCGCCGGTATTTTGGCGATGGAACCGGATATTTTGGTCTTAGACGAACCCACACGGGGACTTGATCCTAAAGGAAGACGGGATTTGATGGCCATTTTTAAGAAAATTCACGAAGAAGAGAACAAAACAATCATTTTGATTTCTCACGACATGGATTTGGTTTCTGAGTACGCCAAACGCATCATCGTGTTAAATGAAGGGGCTCTTGTTTTTGATGGCACGAAGGAAGCGCTTTTTGAACATCCCCATTTTGAGTATTTCCATTTGGATTTACCAACACCGCTTAAAATCATGCGTCACATGAGTGAAACGTTAAACATTCCTTATGTGCCCAAATACGATTTTGCAAGCCTTGCTTCCTATTTGAAGGAGGTGTCTTGTGAATAACATTACCTTAGGCCAATACATTCCAGGGAACTCGTGGCTTCATCGGTTAGATCCACGGATGAAACTGATCATTTTAACGATCATGCTGGTAGCTACCTTCATCATCCCTGTTTCTGCAAAAGCCGTTCCGCTAGGCACCATGATTTTCATTTTTGTGGGCATTCTTGTTTTAATCTATTCAGCGGATATCCCGTTAAGAAAAGTGTTTAATGGGCTACGCCCGATTGTCTTTTTGTTGGTGTTTACGTTTTTCATTCAGCTCTTTTATGTCAAAACAGGCACCTTGATTGAAACGTTTAGGATGCATCTATCCCTAACGAGCATTCTTTCGATTATGCTTTTTGTTTATCTTTATAACATCACGAAAAAATACATCAAAACCCGAATTCTTTATTTCTTTTTCGCGGTTTTCGTCATTTTCTTTTTGCAGTGGCTCTTGCCGTATGTTGCGATTTATAGTTACGATTTACCTATCTATAGCGATGGCTTGCTGCGCGCAGGGTTTATTTTCCTTAGAATCACCAACATCATCATGATGACCTCGCTTCTAACGTTTACCACCATGACCACCGATTTGAACTTTGGAATTGAATCGCTCCTTAGACCACTCAAAGTCGTTAAAGTACCGATTGATGTGATCGCGATGATGCTTTCCCTTACGCTTCGCTACATCCCCACCCTGTTAGGAGAAACCGAAAAAATCATGAAAGCTCAAGCGTCACGAGGCGTTGATTTTAAAGAAGCTCGGTTTAAAGACAAGGTGATTCAAATCATTTCATTGTTAATTCCTGTGTTTGTCATCTCGTTTAAACGCGCCGAAGATTTAGGCAACGCAATGGAAGTCAGAGGGTATGTGATTGGGCAAAAAAGAACCCGAATTGATGAATATCAGATTGGCTTTAATGACGTGATGGCGTTAATCGTTTCGATTGGGCTATTCGCATTAATTCTCTATTTTAGAACCCAATTATGAGGTATAAAGCGGTGGTTGCCTACGATGGCACCAAGTATCACGGGTTCCAAACCCAAAAGAACGCTGAAGGCATTCAAGACGTGATTGAAAAAGCCTTTCGTTTGATGACCCAAAGCACGATTCGCATCCATAGCGCAGGACGCACCGATAAAGGCGTTCACGCCATCGGTCAAGTGTTTCATTTTGACACGAAAATCGATTTAGATGAAGCCACATGGCTTCGCGTGAATGAACGATTGCCGCTTGATATCCGAATTAAAAGCATCAAAAAAGTAAAACCCGATTTTCATGCACGGCATTCAGCTCAATCCAAAGTGTACCGATATGTGATTGCTAAAAGCCCGTCTTCTGTCTTTAATCAAAACTACGAGGTCTACTTAGGCCATCTTGATATCAAACGGATGGAAGAAGCAGCCAAGCAGTTTATCGGCACCCACGACTTTAAAGGGTTTTGTCAACACGTTAAAGATAAACCGACCATTAAAACCATCTATTCCATTCATGTCAAAGAAACCCAAAAACACGTGACCTTCACCTTTTTTGGAAACAGTTTTTTAAAATACATGGTGCGGTCTATGATGGGAACCCTCATTCAAATCGGGCAACACAAAAAACCGGTTTCGATCATTCAAACGATCTTAGAAACCCAGGATCGGCATTTAGCCGGAAAGACCGCCGAAGCACGAGGCCTTTATTTGGTTAAGATTAATTACACAAAATAAGATAAAATAGGATTAAGAAGGAGTGGATTGCATGTTCATCACATTTGAAGGCGGAGAAGGAACCGGTAAAACCACGTTAATCAAAGAAATCGCCAAAGCACTTTCTTTAAACTATCCTGTAGTAACGACGCGTGAACCAGGCGGCAGCATGATCACTGAAGCCATCCGCGATATCATCCTCAATCCTAAATACCAAGGCGTAACCCCCTATACAGAAGCTTTGCTTCTAGCCGCTTCCAGAGCGCAACATTTAGATGAAGTGATTTTGCCTGCACTCAGTGCGGATAAAATCGTTTTATGCGATCGGTATTTGGATAGTTCCATGGCTTATCAGGCGTATGCCAGAGGACTTGGGTTTGATTTTATATTAGCCATCAACGATTATGCAGCAAGAAACATGCCAGATTTAACGTTTTATATCGATTTGGATCCCGAAATTGGGCTTTCGCGCATCGCCAATCGAACCAAGTACGACCGTCTTGATCAAGAAACCTTTGATTTTCATCAAAAAGTCCGACAAGGGTATTTGGAATTGGTTAAGAGGTACCCCAATCGCATGCTGTTGATTGATGGAACCGAATCCCTTGAACGAATCACGGAAAAGATGATGAAAGAAATCCGTGCCCGAGTATGAAAAGAGCGTACCATTTTTTCAAACAAACCATCCAAAAACAACGACTCGCGCATCTCTATTTAATCAGTGGCCCTAGAGGCAGTGGGAAATCCCAGTTGGTCATGGATGTGGCTTACTTGATTTTAAACCAGAATAAACCGGAGTCCCCGTTGTTAAAGCTCCAGATTAAAGAGCGAAAACTCGCGAACTTAGTCATCCTTGAACCGGACGGACTCACGATTAAAAAAGAGCAAATCTTGATGTTGCAATCCGAATTTTCTAAGTCCTCTTTGGTCAGTGGACCCCGGATCTATGTGATTAAAAACATTGAAAAAATCAGTTTAGCCGCAGCCAACTCCTTGCTTAAGTTCATGGAAGAACCCACTTCAAAACAGGTGTATGGGTTCTTATTGACCGAAAACTTAGACGACTGTTTGAAAACCATCGTTTCCAGAAGTCAAGTGCTTCATTTAAAAGGCATTGATGAAAAAGATTTGGAACAGGAACTTCTCACCTTAGGTGTGGACGCTAAAATTGCTTCATTGGTCCCATATATCACGAAGGATTTAGAAGAAGCCACCAAACTATCCGAAGATCCGAATTTTCATCAACTCATTGAGTTTATCGAAGAAGTCATTAAAAAATGGTTCAAAAAAGAGGACCCCTATCCCCTACTTTTTTCCAAAAAAGCCGGTTTTTTGACCCAAGACCGCGATTTCTTTAAATCGTTTTTAGAACTCTTACTGCTTTATTTTCTAGACTTGGTCCACTACAAAGCCCATCAGGAGATCACGTATCAGTTTTTAAGAGAACAGATTCAAATTCAAAGCGACCGTATGGACATTAAAGACATTAACGATATCATCAAGACGCTTCAGCATGTTTTGCAAAAACAAACGTATTTCATCAATCTCGAATTGGCATTGGATGATTTATCGTTTGCTTTAGAAAAGAAGAGGTAACCCCATGAATGTTGCATTAATTCAATTCAAGTCCGCAGGAAAAAAGTACTTTTTTTCCTATGAAGGACTTCCATTAAACCATAATGATCAGGTGGTTGTTGAAACCACACGTGGCATTGAAGTTGGAAAGGTCTACGCCTTTAAAGATGTAGAAGCATCCGATTTGATTGCCGAGCTCAAACCTATACTTAGAATAGCGACGCCTGAAGATATCAAAGAAAACGACTATAATGCCAGTTTGGAACCCGCCGTGGTTGAAAAAACAAAAGGGCTTGCGCATAAAAACGAATTAGATATTAAGATCTTGAATGCTGAGTACACCCTTGATCGTAAACGCCTGGTGGTGTATTTTGAATCGGAAAACCGCGTGGATTTTAGAAACCTGGTTAAAGATTTGTCCGATTATTACCATACACGAATCGAACTGAGACAAGTTGGACCCCGCGATGCCGCCAAAATGGTTGGCGGGATTGGACCGTGTGGCTTATTGCTTTGTTGCTCGACCTTTATTGGTGAGTTTGACACGGTTTCCATAAAAATGGCTAAAAACCAAAACATCGCGTTAAACCCTCAAAAGATTAGTGGGGTTTGCGGGAAACTCCTTTGCTGCATTAAATACGAAGATGACCTTTACACCGAGTACCGTCAATTAATGCCAAAATATGGCGATATCGTTGAGTCCGAAAAAGGCATTGGAACCGTCACAGACACCAACATCATAGCCCAAAAAGTGAAGGTTCACTATAAGGAAACGAGTGAATACGTGTGGACCAAACTGTCTGAGATTAAGATTAAATCGACATGAAACGCACCCTTTTGGGCACATCACTATGGATTGATCAAACCCCCAATCAAGCGTTTAATCTAGACACCCTTTTATTAGCCGACTTTATCCAAGTCCCATACCGGTTTAAACAGATTGCTGATTTTGGAACAGGCGCTGGAGCGTTAATGCTTAGTCTTTCCCAAAAAACAAAGGCGAAGATCATCGGGTTAGAAATTCAAAGTGAACGTTATGAAAAAGCCTTAGAAAACATTCGGTTAAACCAATTGGAAAACCAACTTAAGGTCATCCATCAAGATGTGAAACACCACACGTTGCTTAATTTGGATATGGTCGTTGGCAATCCCCCCTTTTTTAAGGTGACTCAAAAGGGACACCTCAACCAAGATTGGGATGAAACCATTGCACGCCATGAAGTGCTTTTGGATTTACCAACATTTATTCACGCAGCCAAGCGAGCACTTAAATACGGAGGCCATCTTTATTTTATTCACCGCCCCGACCGATTGGGAGAAATCGTTGAAACGTTAAACCAGTATCAGTTTCAAGTTAAACGCATTCGTTTTGTCCATCCCTACGTGAATAAACCTGCAAATCACGTGCTCATTTTCGCGATTAAAGATGCACAACCCGGTGTGATCATCGATCCCCCTTTCATTCTTTATGAGAAACCCCATGTCCTCAGTCAGGAGATGGAAGAAGTATACGGAGGTAGAAGTTATGTTGTTAAGCCTGTTGAATCGAAAAGAAAAACTTAAGTTTCTTGATTTGGCCATGCACATGGTCTCTATCGATGGGAAACCCACTGAATTTGAGCAACGATTGCTCAATATCATGCTAGCGGAAGTCGGAGATGGGATTGTTTCTGAGTACACGTTCTCGCTTTCTTCCAACATGGATCAAACGTTAAAGTACTTTGAAAAAGCAACCGCAACCGTCAAACACATTGTTTATCTAAACTTACTTAAAGTGGCGATGAACGATGATTTTTACAACACCGCCGAGCATGAACTCTTGGAAATGATCCGAAAAGCATTCCAAATCGGAGACATGAAGAAAAAGCAATTGATGAATTTGGTTTTCTCTGACCGCGATTTAAGAGAACGCGCGAAGCGTATTGTTTCAAGTTGATGCAGAAAAGCTTTAAAGAAACCAAACCGACATTATATGTGGTTTCAACACCGATTGGAAATCTCAAAGACATGACCTTAAGAGCGTTAGAAGTCCTGAAGGAAGTGGACTTTATTTTAGCTGAAGATACCCGTAAATCTGGCGTGTTGTTGCATCATTTTTCCATCAAAAAGCCCATGAGAAGTTATCATGAGTTCAATAAAAGCGAACAAGAAAACATGATACTTAATGCGCTTTCCGAAGGAAAAAGCATCGCGTTAATCTCGGATGCTGGAACACCAGGAATCAGCGATCCAGGATTTGAAATCATCAAAAAAGTCAGTGAATCAGGGTATCATGTGGTTCCAGTTCCTGGAGCATCCGCTATTTTAGCGGCGTTGGTCACTTCGGGACTCATCATCCAACCGTTTACATTCATTGGTTTTTTACCCAAAAAAGTTGGAGAGATGACCGAACTGCTTTCATCCTATCAAGGACGTAAAGAGACGCTAGTCATCTACGAATCGCCTAACCGGATTGAAAAATCCATGAAAACACTTTATGAATGCTTAGGTAATCGAAAGATTGCGATTGCACGTGAACTGACCAAAACCTTTGAGACGATCATTCGAACCGATTTAAAAGAGGCCCAAACCATGGAACACGCAACCAAAGGGGAATATGTGATCGTCATTGAAGGAACCAAAGAGGTCCCTATCGTTTATCATGAAACCCTTAAAGACCATGTTATTCGCTTGATTTTAGCCGGAATGGATGAAAAAGAAGCCATTAAAAAAGTGGCTAAGGACCGCGGTTTATCCAAACAAGAGGTTTATCGCGCTGTAAAAATCGATGAGGACGCTTTCATCGAACCTTAAGGTTGAATTTTTAAATATTTCGCATATAATAAAAGAGTACAACATCATTGGCGATGAGAAAAAGAGTAATCGAAATGTTGGAGAAAAAGAGAGACTGTGGGTGGTGCAAACAGTCCTAACATTCGATGAAGATGGTTTTTGAGCCTTTTGACTGATAGGTAAGTCAAAACGTCTTCCGCGTTAAGGAATAGAGGGCTAAAGGAAACTTTAGAACTAAGGTGGTACCGCGATCATTCGTCCTTAGCGTTTTTTAGGGACGATTTTTTTATTAAAGGAGATGAACCCCATGGAAAAGAAAAAATACTATTTAACAACAGCCATTGCCTACGCATCCGGTGTTCCGCACATCGGAAACGTGTATGAAGCCATTTTGGCAGATGCCATCTGTCGCTTTAAGCGACTTGAAGGATACGATGTCTTCTTTCAGACTGGAACCGATGAGCATGGCCAAAAAATTGAATCCAGAGCCAAAGACAATGAACTAACCCCCAAAGTCTTTGTGGATACGATTTCAAATGAGATTAAACGAATCTACGATTTGGTTCATATCAACTACGATCAGTTTGTTCGGACCACCGACTTAAGGCATATCGCATCCGTTCAAGCCATTTTTAAGAAGCTTTATGACCAAGGCGACATCTATCTCGGGGAATACGAAGGCTGGTATTCGGTTTCCGAAGAATCGTTCATTTCCGAAAAAGATATCGTGGATGGCAAATGCCCTAATGGCGATATTCCTGTTTGGACCAAAGAAGCGGTCTATTTTTTGAAGTTATCCAAATACCAAGAACGCCTGGTTAAACACATTGAAGCTCATCCAGAGTTCATCGAACCCGAATCCAGACGAAACGAAATGATTCAAAATTTCCTTAAGGAACCCCTTCCCGATTTATCGGTTTCTAGAACCTCGTTCAAATGGGGCGTTCCTGTTGATTTTCATCAAGGGCATATCGTCTATGTTTGGATTGATGCTTTATCCAATTACATTACCGGACTGGATTATCATCCAAACCGCCCATTAACCGAGGCGTTTAAAACCTATTGGCCTGCGGATGTCCATTTGATTGGAAAAGATATCTTACGGTTTCACACGATTTACTGGCCCATCATTTTGATGGCTTTAGGGTTAGAACTTCCCAAACAAGTGTTTGGGCATCCATGGATCTTAGTCAATAAAGGGAAAATGAGTAAATCGGTAGGCAACACCCTTTATACCGATGACTTAGTGAACTATTTCGGAGTCGATCCGGTTCGCTATTATGTGCTTCATGAGATTCCGTTTGCACAAGATGGAAACATGACGTTTGAGCTTCTTATCGAGCGAAACAATTCGGATTTGGCCAATACCATCGGCAATCTGGTGAACCGAACCATCGGTATGGCGCATAAATACCGCGAAGGTGTAGTCAAACGGACGCTTCTAAACGAGCCCTTTGAGTTAAGTTTGAAAGAAAAAGCGCTTGAAGCGCTTCCTCTAATGAAAGCCTTGATGGATGAACTGAAAGTTTCGGATGCACTTGAAGTGGTGGTTCAACTGGCGCGTTATGCCAATAAATACATCGATGTATCAGAACCATGGGCCCTTTTTAAGAACGCTGAAAAACAAGACATCTTAGACCACGTCTTATACCACTTATTGGAAACCATTCGCTTTGTTGCTGTTTTGTTACAAGCATTCATCCCTGAGACCGCCCAAAAGATAGCAAAGCAAATTGGTGTTTCAGATTTGAGTTTTGAATCCCTTGAAACCTTTGGGCACTACCCAACCACGACGCTTGATAAACCCGAAGTGCTTTTCACGCGTTACGATTTAGAAAAGAAACTTGAAGAAATCCTAAAAGACCGAGGCGAATAACATGGAGAACTTTTTTTCATCGGATCGCTTTAAAAATCATACAGTCTTGGAAATGCAACGTATTCTTGCTGTGATTCTTTCGACATTGATCTACGGGGTGGGGATTGCTTGGTTTTTAGAAGCCTCCATCATTCCACTTTATAGCGGTGGTATTCCCGGAATCGGACAGTTTATTCGAGATTTACTTTGGGTATGGCTTAAACTGGATCTAGGAAACGCCTTTTTAGGGATCTTTGTTTTTGTCGCCAACATTCCGCTTTTAATTTTAGGATGGTTTGGTGTTTCCAAACGGTTTGCTATTCACTCCCTAATTTCCGTTGTTCTTCAAGCGATTGTTCTTAGCGTTTTTCCTGTGGTCAACATGGGATTATCCGAACGAAGCGACGCGTTAGCGGCTGCGGTCTTAGGGGGACTTTTGGTTGGATTAGGCGCAGGCCTTGCGCTTAAATACGGAACATCCACAGGGGGCCTTGACATCATTGCCCAATACGTGTCGTTGAAAAAAGGCAAATCGGTTGGGTTTATCACACTCGTCATGAACATGACGGTAGCACTTTTAGGGGGCTTGGTGGTTGGAGGACAAGTTGGAGCAGACGGTCTTGTGATCTCAGGGGGCGTCATTGTCTCTTATACGATCATCCGAATTATCATTACGACCGTGGTCGTAGATCGGGTTCATACGTCTTATCACTTCCTTTCGGTGGACATCATCTCGCAAACCCCACAACCAATTGTGGATGAAGTGTTAATCAAAGTGTATCGTGGGGTTACTTTGATGAAAGTAGAAGGTGCTTATTCACACCATGAGAAAACCCTCATTTATGTGGTTATCGCCGCCTATGAACTTCATACGCTGCTTCAACTGGTTAAACGTGTTGACCCGAATGCGTTTATCGTGACTCAGCCCGTTAAAAACGTCTACGGGAATTTCAAGAAAAAAACCATTGCCTAAACGTCAGTCTAACTGGCGTTTTTTTTCATAAACTTACGGATAATGTGATATGCTAAGAGAGAAGAAAAAAGACATTTGGGAGACAATATGGACATGAAAGACTTAATCAATCACCAGCTGATTGATTTGGATTTGGCAGCAACCAATAAAGCGACCGCTTTTCAAAAACTGGCGGATCTGCTTTATCAAGAAAAACGAATTACATCGTGTGAGGGTTTTCTAGATGATATCTATCAACGTGAGCTCATCGATACCACGGCGATAGGCTACAAAATTGCGATTCCTCACGCCAAATCAAAGCATGTGACGACACCTTCTTTGGTCTTTGCGCGATCCAATCAAGGCATTGACTGTCGCGCGCTTGATAGCAACTTGACGCATCTCTTCTTTATGATCGCGATGCCTGAAGAAAGCATTAACATGCACCTTAAAGCGCTAGCCATGATCTCAAGAAAACTGATGAAGGCGTCTTTTAGAGATGAATTAATGGAGGCCCAGACCAAAGACGCCATTTTAGCCCTTCTCTATCAAATCGATTAAGAATGGATTAAGGCTAGATTAGAACGTCTCTAAAATAGAAGAATGCGTGTTTTTTTCTTGGATTAACTATTTACTTTGATGTTTGAAATTTGCTATAATGAAAAAGTATTCGAAGTATCATATAATCGACCTAATAAGGTGGTCAAGTTTCTACCGCAGAACCGTAACAGCCTGCGACTATGGTGCGAAAGCTATTTTTTTGTTTTCGTGTAGAAGACCACATGACTATGTGGTCTTTTTGTTTGATGACTGGCGAATAACACACTAAACAAAAGGAGATAAGAAGTGGAATTCATTAAGAAGTTCTTCAAGATTGAAGAAAGAAAGTCTTCAGTACGTACAGAATTGATTGGCGGTTTAACGACGTTTTTAACGATGGCGTATATTCTGTTTGCCAATCCAGCCATCATGGGTGGCGTTGTCCAAGGGGACACAGGTCCTTTCCAATTGGTTGCTGGTCTTGATTTGAAAGCAGTCTTTCTAGCGACAGCACTTGCTGCTGGTATTGGCACAATCGCCATGGGCCTTTATGCTAATTTGCCGATTGCATTGGCTCCAGGAATGGGCTTAAACGCGTTTTTCTCATTCACCATCGTTGTGGGTATGGGGTATTCATGGCAAGAAGCATTAGCGGCTGTTTTGGTATCCGGTGTTCTTTATCTGGTCATCAGTTTGACAGGCCTTAGAGCCAAAGTCGTTCGTGCGATTCCACAATCGTTGAAGTTTGCGATTGGTGCAGGGATTGGGTTCTTCATTGCGTATATCGGTTTGGTCAGTGTGGGCATTATCGTTCAAGGCGTTGGGACACCCACTTCATTAGGCGATTTAACCAATCCAGTGGCTTTATTGGCGTTGTTTGGCTTGTTCTTAACCGTTATTTTATTAGCACTAAAGGTACGCGCTGCTGTTTTCTTTGGTCTAGTTGGAACCGCGATTGTTGGAATTATCTTAGGCCTCTTAGGCGTAGCCAATATGCCTTCGTTCACCGATTTTGATGGAACCCTTCCTACACTATCTACATTTGGTCAAGCGTTCACAGGATTGGATATTATGTTGAAGCCAGCGGGTTGGTTTGTTGTCTTTGCATTCTTGTTTGTGGATTTCTTCGATACATCTGGAACATTGATGGCAGTTACCGGTCAAATGGGTGATGTCAGTGAAGAAGAACTTCAAAAAGCGAACGTTGTTGACTCCTCTGCAACGGTAGTTGGTGCGATTTTAGGAACCTCAACAACCACCTCTTATATTGAATCATTAAGCGGTGTTGGCGCAGGTGCTAAAACCGGTTTAGCCAGTGTTGTGGTGGGAATTTTATTCTTGTTATCCATTTTCCTTTCCCCTTTACTTTCTGTTATTACCCCCAGTGTCACAGCGGCAGCTTTAATCATTGTTGGGACCATGATGGCGGGTGCAATCAGTAAAATCGAGTGGAGTGAATGGCAAATTTCGCTTTCCGCGTTTATCACGATTATCACCATGATTTTGACCTATTCCATCTCCGATGGTATTGGATTTGGATTTATCTTTTATGTGCTTGCGATGGTCGCCAGTAAGAAGGGTAAAGAAGTGAGTCCACTGCTTTATGCGGTATCTGGATTCTTCGTGCTTTATTTGGTCTTGTTACACGTTCTTTAAGATTTAGCGAAACATAAGGAGCCAGTTTGGCTCCTTTTTTGTTATAATCGTATCAAAGGAGTGATTCTATGCAAGCGTTTATTTTACTGATTTTAATCGGGGTTTATGCCTTAAGGTTGGTGGTTGAACTTCTCAATTTCAAGTACCGCAACCGTCCTTTAGCCGAACAGGTTAAAGACATCTACGACGATGAACGGTATCAAAAATGGTTAAACTATTCATTGGATACCCACCGCTTCTCGGTTTTTAAAAGCGGGTTTAATCTCGTGGTTTTAATGTTATTGCTCGTTTTAGGTGGTTTTGGATGGCTCGAAAGCGTGAGTGCGCCCTTAAGCGGTTCAGTCTTGATTCAAAATCTCATTTTCTTAGGGATATATATGGTGTTTACCATGGTCATCAGCATTCCCTTTGATTATTACGACACGTTTATTATTGAAGAGAAATACGGATTTAATAAGACCACAAAAAAGACGTTTGTTCTTGATATCATCAGAAACGTGGTTTTACTGGTAGTTTTAGGTGGAGGGATTGTCTCGTTTCTTTATCTTCCCTTTCATCTTTTTGCTGGTTCATTTGTGTCCATGGTCATTTTTACTTGGCTTGGCGCTATTTTAGTGGTTTTCGTGATTATCGGAGGGTTAAACAAACTCTTGGTAAGACTTTTCAATAAACTGACTCCACTTGAAGAAGGAAGCTTAAGAACGCGGATTGAAAGGATGGCTCAAAGCGTTGGTTTTAACTTGAAAAACATTTTTATCATGGACGCTTCTAAGCGTTCCACCAAGCTCAATGCGTTTTTCAGCGGCATGGGGAAACTTAAAGAAGTGGTGCTTTTCGATACCTTAGTCGATAAGATGAACGAAGATGAGATTGTTTCTGTTCTTGCTCATGAATTAGGGCATGCCGTTTTCAAGGATACGTTTCGGATGTTTATTCAACAAGCCCTTGTTTTTGCACTTTATGCGTTATTGATTGGGTTCATTTTCCAAAGCGACGCTTTGGCCACCGCATTTGGGTTATCCGGTGTTCATTTTGGTTTTGGATTGGTGCTCTTTTCCATCTTGATATCCCCCATCAACCTGTTATTGGGTATTCCACTTTCTTATCTGAGCCGAAAGGCGGAATATAAAGCCGATGATTTCGCACAAAAACTAACCAATCCCGAGCATATGATTTCCGCACTCAAGGTGTTAGCAAGAGAAGTGCTGGTCAATTTAAATCCCCATCCTTTGTATGTCCTTCTTTATTATTCGCATCCCCCTATGAAAGAGCGGATTCAAGCACTGGAACTTAAGAAATAAAAAAAACACACCGAAGTGTGTTAGGAAACGATCGAATGCTATCGGTCGTTTTTTATTTTTTTGAACCCAATTTCTCAAGCAACAGGATAAACTGATTGAGCACGATACCGATGATGGCAGCAAGACTCATTCCATCAATCTTTGAGACTCCTGAAACGATAGGAATCACGGCACCACCCAACCCGATAACCAACATGGCAGAGACAATGACCAAATTTTTCATTTGCGTCAAATCCGTTTTATCCTTAATTAAAATCTTAACACCATTGGCGGCAATCAACCCGTATAACACGATGGTCATCCCACCAATAACGGCCCAAGGAATGCTGCTAACAAACGCTTGAACGTAACCGAAGAAACCGAGCAAAACAGCGAAGCAAGCCGCAAGTCCAGTGACCCAGACCGATCCAACGCGTGTGACTGCAACAACACCGGTGTTTTCACCGTAGGTGGTGTTAGCGGGTCCACCGATGGCCGCTGAGACAAAGGTGGCAATTCCATCGCCCAATAGCGTTTTATCCAATCCTGGATCGGTGATAAAGTCTTTATCACAGATTTCTCCTAAAACGGTATGATCGCCTATGTGTTCAGCAATGGTTACAAACGCAATAGGAGCAAACATTAAGATGGCGCTAAAATCAAACGGATAGGCACCTACAAACGTGAAGTTAGGTAAACTAAGGAAAGAAACGCCCTTAAACGATTCGGCGAGATTCACCACGCCCAGAATGACCGCAAACACATATCCGACTAATATAGCAACAATGAATGGGACAATTCTCAAGAAGCCTTTCGCTTTAATCGAAAGAATAACAACCGTCAAGAATGTCACAAAGGCCACTAACGGGATTTGCCATCCAGATTTTCCATCAAAACCCGCTGTTTGAATCGCCACAGGGGCAAGCGTCATCCCGATGATAATAATCATAGGACCAATCACGACAGGTGGAAGCAATTTCTTGAGCCATCCCGATCCCGCGAAACGAATGATAAACGCGACGATTACATAAATCAAGCCCACCACCATCAAGCCAAGATAAGCCGATCCGGCACCAGAGGCTGATGCAACAGCAGCACTGATAGCCGGAATGTAGGCAAAACTACTGCCTAGGTAAACCGGTACTTTTGCTTTGGTGCATAAAATGTAGATCAAGGTTCCGATACCGCTTGCGACAAGCGCAACCCCGACATCAAGCCCTGTGATGATGGGAACCAATACGGTTGCTCCAAACATCGCGAACACGTGTTGTAAACTTAAAACGATCCATTGACCAATACGACTTGGCTTTTCCTGAATCCCAACAATCAAACCACTTTTTTCCATAACGTTCTCCTTCTGTTTTTTGAAAGGTCGCTTCATCAAAAAAGGACACATTGGTGTCCTTTATATGCGATAAGAAAGTGAGTTTTTGACTCCTTGCTATGCTCACGGGCATATCTTAAAGGACCTATTCTGTTACAAGTATATCACAGATTTCCCATGAATCAACCGTAAATTTTCATAAAAAGTATGATATCATGAGTCTGGTGATACCATGAAAGAAATGATGAATCAAGAGCAACTCTCACGAACGCTTAAACGCATGACCCACGAAATCATTGAAAAGAATACAGATCTCAACGACCTTGTTTTAATGGGGATTTTAAAAAAAGGATTCCCCGTTGCTCAAATCCTAAAAAACAACATCAAGCAATTTGCTGATATTGATGTTCCTATTTATGGATTGGACATTACGAAGCACCGCGACGATATCAAAAAAGAAGAATTCAAAAGTCTATCTCTTTTCCCCATTGACGACAAAGTGGTGGTTCTTGTCGATGATGTCCTGTTTACAGGACGCTCGGTACGAGCAGCCATGGATGCCTTATTGGATCATGGAAGACCTAGACGGATTGAACTGGCTATCCTTATCGATCGAGGGCACAGAGAACTCCCTATTCGTGCGGATTTCATCGGAAAAAACATTCCAACAAGCAAGCACGAACGCGTCTTAGTGGACATTCAAAAGATGATTGTTTCAATCGAGGAAACCTAAGAAGAAGAGGGCCTCGATTTTTTTATTCTCTTTAAAAAATTCGTGCGTGTTTCCATCATAAAATGATTGACATTTTTAGGGATATATAGTATTATCATATAGGTACGTTTTAAATTTTTATCCACTTAGCCCTTAATTCAAAACAAGAATATAAGGAGAATCACACATGAAAACAATGATGGCAAACGCACAAACCGTCACAAGAAAATGGTTTGTTGTCGATGCAGAAAACAAGACTTTAGGTCGCTTAGCCACCGAAGTCGCATCCGTATTGAAAGGTAAACATAAGCCCTACTACACTCCTCATGTAGACTGCGGTGACTATGTGATCGTTGTCAATGCAGAAAAAATTCAATTGACTGGAAAGAAATGGAACCAGAAAAAGTATTATAAGCACTCCGGATATAACGGAGGGTTGTCAGAAACCGTTGCTAAAGATCTTATGGCTAAATTTCCAACACGTATGGTAGAAAAAGCAATCATCGGTATGTTGCCGCACACCAAACTTGGCAATCAGATGGCTGACAAATTGTTTGTCTATGCAGGTCCTGAGCACAAGCATCAAGCTCAACAACCTGAAGTATTGGAGGTATAAGACATGGCAAAAGCAAAAGCACAATATCTCGGAACCGGTCGTCGCAAGAGTTCAGTCGCACGCGTCATTTTATCAAATGGCAAAGGCGTGTTTATGATCAATGGACGCACATTCGAAGATTATATTCCATCAGCAGCTGTTCGTCTTGACGTCTTACAGCCCCTTTCCTTGACAGAAAGCGAAGGCAAATACGACATTTCTGTTAACGTCTACGGCGGAGGAATTTCCGGACAAGCCGGAGCCATCCGTTTAGGGATTACTCGCGCCCTTCTTGAAGTCAATCCTGACTTACGTCAAACCTTGAAACCTGCTGGCATGATCACCAGAGACCCTCGTTCTAAGGAACGCAGAAAGTACGGTTTGAAGAAAGCAAGAAAAGCATCACAATTCTCAAAACGTTAATCGAGAATCGGGTCCTATTATTAGGGCCTTTTCTTTTATTTTGAAGGGTTTAATAGTATAATGGGTGTAAGTTTTAATGAGGAGAGCACATGAAGCTTAATTACCGTCAAATCTTTTTCATCGGACTTATTTTTTTCTCCATTTCACTTTTTTGGCAAACTTATGATGTCATGATCTCACGGACATTGATTGACAAATACGGATTAAATCAGTTTTGGTCCGGAATCGTCATGGCATTAGACAATGTCATGGCCGTGATTTTATTGCCTCTTTTTGGTGCGCTTTCCGATAAAAGTAACGCAAAATCCGGAAGAAGAACACCCTACATCATGGTAGGAACCATCTTGGCAGCGTTTGCCTTTATGGCGTTATCGTTTACCGATTACCGCCAAACGCTCTTAATCGAAGAGACCGATATTGCTTCGACTCATTATGATTACGCGTTTGGATCAGATAAAGATCCCTATGATGCCAAGCACTGGCAGATTGTCATCAACCGGATGGATGAAGAACGTTCAGAAAGTTACATGGCAGGAAACATCAGTCACCGCAGTTACCGCCAGTTTAGACAAACTATTAAAGAACCGATGCAACTCATCGTTGATCAAAACATTCGATTAGACAATCGAGAATTAACCACCATAAGAGAAATCTATTACCGGTATTTAAGTGAACGGGCTTGGGAAGTCACCGTCACCAACCCTTCGAACATCATTGTTTTTTCGATTATCCTTTTTATCGCAGTGGTTTCCATGTCCATTTACAGGTCCCCAGCTGTTGCGTTGATGCCGGATGTGACCATTAAACCTTTACGCAGTAAAGGAAATGCGATGATTTCCCTTATGGGGGCGATTGGTGGGGTCATGGGCATTTATGCGATCTCGATTACTGGCCTCAATAAAAACGAATACGATCACTACGCTTCGGTTTATCTGTTGGTCGGTGTGATTATGCTTATTGCATTGGCTGTTTTCCTTTGGAAAGTTAAAGAGCCTAAATGGGTCAATGAACGAATTAAATTGGAAAAAGAACTGAACATCTACGAAGATGTCACCTCAAAAAAAGCCAAACAACGGATTCGCGAGATGAACATCAAAAGACGATTATCGCTTTATTTCTTACTTGCCGGCATTTTCGCCTTGTTCATGGGCTACAATGCGGTTATGAGCAAAATTGGAGACTATTTGCCAAAGGTCTTGAACATTAACTTGTTTGATTTGCCCTTGGTGATTGCTCAAGCTCTGGTGATTGCAGCGATTTACCCCATTGGGATTTTATCAACCAAGATCGGTAGAAAGCCAAGCGTCATTCTTGGAATTGTCATTTTATCGCTTGCATTTGGTAGCGTCTATCCAATATCATTGTTGCTATCGGAAAACTTAAGAATCATCACAGCTTTGGTGATTTTCTTTGCTGGAATTGGCTGGACAATGATTTCCATCAACATTTATGTGATGGTTGTGGATTTATCTAAAGGTTCGGATTCAGGGCGATACACTGGATTTTATTATTCCGCATCCATGTCTGCCCAAATCATTACCCCGATTCTATCTGGGTATTTAATGGAAACCCTATCCATCGGCAAGATGGCTGGACGATTGGTGTTGTTTCCTTATGCCGCATTCTTTATTCTTATTTCCCTTTTATTTATCACGTTTGTTAAGCCAAAAGATATGCTGCTTCCAGATGGAGTGGAGGGATCATCATGAAGATTATGGTTATCGGGTATTCAGGATCAGGAAAATCCACGTTTTCCAAACGGTTAGCATCGGTTTATCGGCTTCCTGTTTTGCATTTGGATCGTATTTTTTTCGGACCCAATTGGGTGGAACGGGATAAACCCACAGTAGAAAAGGAAATCCGATCGTTTATGCAGCAAGAAAACTGGCTGATTGATGGGCACTACCGGCATTTGGCCAAAGAGCGGTTTGAACAAGCAACGACCATCTATCTCTTTGATTTCAATCGGTTAACCTGTCTTTTTGGCGCCATCAAAAGACGCATCAAATACCACAACCAAAGTCGAGATACCATTGCTGATGGCTGTAAAGAGCGCTTAAATCCTTCTTTTATCTGGTGGATTTTGTGGACTGGACGCAAAAAAGACACCAAGATGTTATTGAAGCAGTATCAGGTCCAATATCAAGGGAAAATCGTGGTTTTCAAAAATAGAAGGCAAGCCAATCATCATTTACGATCGATAGGCTATAGCGGACCACTAAATTATGAATAAATTCATAGAATCGTTGTGAATGGTTCTAAAATATCGTATAATGATTTTGCATGTAAGGATGGGATAAAATGGAAAAAGTACGCGTTAGATACGCACCCAGTCCGACAGGACTGCTTCATATCGGAAACGCTAGAAGTGCATTGTTTAACTACCTTTTCGCACGTCATTTTGGCGGCGATTTTATTGTTCGAATCGAAGATACGGACACACAAAGAAACGTAGCCGGTGGCGAACAATCTCAATTAGACAATTTGCGTTGGTTAGGGATTGAATGGGATGAATCGACCGATGTTGGAGGTCCCTATGGTCCATACCGTCAGTTAGAGCGTTTAGAATCCTATCATTATTACGCCAATATTCTTTTGGAAAAAGGGTTGGCCTATAAGGAGTTTAAAGAAAACAGCCATCGCTACGCGATTCGCTTCAAGGTTCCACAAAACGTTGACTACGTTTTCGATGACATGGTTCGTGGAACGTTAAAATTCAATAGCAAAGATGTTGAAGACTGGATTATCATGAAAGATAACGGCATTCCGACCTATAATTTTGCCGTAGTTATCGATGACCATCTCATGAAAATCACGCATGTTCTTCGCGGCGAAGAACACATCACCAACACACCCAAGCAAATCATGATTTATCAAGCGTTTGATTGGGATATCCCTTTATTCGGACACATGACGATTATCGTCAACGAAAAAAAGAAGAAGTTAAGCAAAAGAGACACCTCCGTCATTCAATTTATCTCCGAATACAAAGCGATGGGGTATCTCCCAGAAGCAATGTTTAACTTCATTTCGTTATTAGGCTGGTCTCCTCTTGAAAATCAGGAAATCATGGACCGAAAGACCATCATTCAAGCCTTTAATCCATCCCGATTATCGAAAGCTCCTGCCATGTTTGATAAAGATAAGCTTGCTTACATCAACGCGCGTTACATTAAAATGCTGAGCCATGAAGCCTTAGCCCAAATGGCGCGCCCTTATTTAGAAACTTCAGGTATTTCAATTCTAAGCGAGGCATGGTTGAAGACCTTGGTAAGCCTATTTCAAGATCGGATGACGCACATCGGCCAAATCCAAGCGCTCTATCATGCGTTTTTCCACGATGAGTTTACACTCAAAGAAGACTGTTTAGCGTTTTTATTGGAACAACAAAGCCAAGACGTCATTGAAGCATTTAAGCAACACATCGATTCATCCGAGTTTAACCAAATGACGATTGAAACCGCCATCAAGAATGCGGGAATTGATACCCAAACCAAAGGCAAACCCCTCTTCATGGCGCTTCGCATCGCAACTACAGGGGATATGCATGGTCCTAGTCTGCCGGTTTCCCTTGAACTTTTAGGAAAAGAAAAGGTGCTAAACAGACTGGAAACGACATTAATGAAAATCAGAGGAAACGAATCATGAAAAAATGGTCTACAGTTCTCATCTTGTTCTTAGCGCTCTTCATGCTAGCAGGATGTAAGGAAAAATCCGAAGTAACCGCACAAATCGATATTTTAGATGTGGATTTAACGACAATTACGTTTAACGTCATTGTTGAAGATCCCAAAGATCAAATTACGGGTCAACTGCTTTTGAAGCTCTATAACGCGGACGGCGTTTTGGTTCAAGAAAGAGAATATGAGCAATTGGTTGATTTAATCGGCATTAATATTTCCAGATTAGATAACAGCGTTACCTACACCATCAAGATTTATGCTACATTAAACCGTGAATCCAAATTGATTGCCGAACGGACGTTTCAATTAGCATCTCAGGAAACGATAGAAATCAAAACCCCTGAGGATTTCATTAACATGAAAAACAATCGCGCAGGCAATTATGTGCTAGCCAATGATTTGGATTTTTCAAATACCGCGTTTGAAATTCCGTTTAACGCAACCCGCCAATTCTCTGGAACCTTTGATGGAAAAGGATTTGCCCTTCGTAACATTCGAATCACCATGGTCTCTGGTCAAGTCGGTGTTTTTGGTCATATTTCTTCCGGTACAGTTTCCAATGTCCATTTAGAAAACATCACGATTGGAACGGTTCAAGAACCGCTTTCCACCAACATCGTTTTCCGTGCTGGACTGATTGCCGGGTATGTTTCTGCAAACACAGGAAAAATAGAAAATGTTCATGTCAACGGGGGAACCCTTCATATCATTTCAAGTTTTTCTTCTACCGCATCTTTGGTGTACATGGGAGGCGCTGTTGGTGAATTAAGAGGCAGCATGACCGATGTGTCCGTTACCGATGTCAAGGTGATGATGGAAGCTACTGGATATGCTGGCATTCGTTTAGGGGGCGTGGTCGGATTAATGTTTGATGATGCGACCCTAAAAAACATTGAAACAAACGCATTAGTGGAACTTTATTTCAATGGCAATCAAATACGAAACCGAGATCTGACAATCAATGTAGGAGGTCTTGTTGGACAAAATAAAGCAACCAATAAGAGTCGTTCCATTGATAATGCCTATAGCGTGGGCGATTTAGATGTCCGATTGAATTTTGGAACAACATCGGATACGACAACAGGCAGTTATACCGTTTCGATTGGTGGCATTGCAGGAAACACATCCACGAGCGTTCACCAAGCGTTTTATGGTGGAAACATCTATGTGAGTCATCAGGCGAACATTTATGAAGGAAGTGTCCATAAAGAGATTTCTGTAGGCGGCCTCTTTGGTGTCTACACCGGCAATAGAACCACACAAAATACCGTTCGAATCAACGGAAAAATCGAGGTGGATATGCCAAACGATGTGGTGCTCTTTGTCTCGTCAACGATTGCGAAACGAGCCACAGCCATCACTCAGCACGTTTACCGATTCCACACACCGGCCCTCTTTATCAATGGTGTGGATGAGACCGATTCAGACACCTCCTCGATGACGGTTTCAATCTTCGAGGTGCTCACCTCTGAATGGATTAAAGAAAAGGTTCAACCGCTGATCAGTTAGTTCGATAAAGCCTATCAGAGCATAGGCTTTTTTTATGCGTTTCGTGATAGAATAAAGACGAGGTGGAATCATGAGGCTTTCGAAAACTCGGTTTATCAACTTTATCCGATGCAACCGTTATTGCGCGCTTGAAGAAATCTATAAAGAACGCGATAAAGCGGTCGTTTCATTCATCGAAGATCCTGAACTCGAAGATTTGATGAGCGAGGAAAATCGCGATAAGAAGCGGTATTTGCTTGATGATATGGAAGATGAGGAAGGCGAAAGCATCCTTAAAATCGAAGACAAACAGATGGAAACGATGCTGCCTTATTACAGCAAGATTGAGATGCTTGCTGGGGAGACCATCAAAAAGCGATTCAAAGGCAACGTTATTTATTCGATGGACACGTACCAACAAAAACGATTTGAGTTTGAGCACGAAGGCTTTCGTTTTTACTGTTTCTTAGACGGCTATCAAGAAGATGAAACAAGCATCCGAATCTTTGAAGTAAAAGCAACGACATCTAAAAAATTTTTGGAGATGACCTACCGAAACAACGAAAACGAAAAAACACGCCTTTTTAACGCATCTCCTTCTGGAATCATGATGTTACAGGAATACTTAATGGGCGATGTCAACGACGACTACCATAAAAAAACCGCAACCTTGAAGAACCGACTTTCCAAACAAGGGCGTTACATCTACGATGTTCTTTATCAACGATTTGTTTTAGAGCACGCGTTGAAAACCAAAAAACCTATTTACTATTACTTGGTTGTCTTAAACAGCGATTATGTTCATCAAGGTCAAAAGCAGTCCGATGGTTCAATTGTTTATGGCGACGACCTGATTACGTTTTTTGATGTGACACGCTTAACAGAAAGCATGATGCCCGTCATAAAAGAAGACGTAAAAACGGTCATTCATCGATTGAATACCATGCAAGCAAGTCCAGTTTCTTTAGGGGTACATTGCCAAAGAAAAGATGCGAGACAATGTTTCTTTTACCCGGTTTGTTACAAACATGTTCCAGAAGTAAACAGCTTGTTTGCTTACCTGGATGGCCATCATGGATTCAAAGATGAAAACAACGTTCGTCGTGAACGATATGATTTGTTAAACGAAGGGTTTATCCATATGACGGATATTCCACACGCATGGCTAAATCGGTTGAATAACCGAATTCAACGGCAAGTCATTGATGCGGAGACTCCTTACATCAATGCATCAAAAATAAGAGACGGACTTTCTGAAATTCGCTATCCAGTCTACCATCTTGATTTTGAGACTTTTCCATGTCCTTTACCAAGGTTTAAAGGAGAAAAACCGTATAGCCAATCCCTTTTTCAATTCTCTGTTCATATCGAAAGAGAACCGGGTGTCTGCAACAAAGACAGCGACAACGTCAGTTTTATCGCAAAAACACACGATGATTTGCGTCAAGAACTGATTGAGGCGCTGTTACAGGTGATAAAAGACGATCAAGGAACCGTGATGGTCTATAACGAGTCGTTTGAAAAAACACGGTTAAAGGAAATGGGTCAGATCTTTCCGGCGCACAAAGAACGGTTGGATGACATGGCTTCTAGACTGTTTGATTTGATGGTTTTAGTGAAAACCAATTCCAAACTGTATCAGCGATTAGGGTATGACGAAGAAGAGGCTAAAGCCATCAATTATTACCATCACGATCTCAATGGGTCTTACTCCATTAAAAAAGTGCTTCCACTTTTTTCACCGCTTTCCTATAAAGGAATGAGCATCGGGAATGGAACCCAAGCCCTCATGGCTTATGCCAATTTTCCTAAGATGGATCAAGCGACATTCGAACAAACGTATAACGATCTTTTGGCCTACTGTAAACAGGATACCTGGGCGATGTTCGAAATTCTTAACGGGTTAAGAAGTCTCGTTGAATGACGGTCAAACTCATCTTTAAAATATCGCATAAGAAGGCGTTTTAAGTTGTGTTTTTATCAAATTTTGTTTATAATAAAACAAAGGAGGACATGGATATGCTCAAACTCTACAATTCACTTTCACAAACCCTTGAACCATTCAACCCCGTTGATCCCCATAAGGTCTCGATGTATGTCTGTGGTCCGACTGTTTATGGCGATATCCATATCGGAAATGCTAGACCTGTCATTTTTTTCGATATGTTGAAACGCTATTTTACGTTTATTGGATACGATGTGACCTATGTATCTAATATCACCGACATCGATGATCGCATCATCGAAAAAGCGAAACAAGCCCAACTTTCTGAAACAGAAATTGCACAGCGCTATACCCGTCATTTCATTGAGATGACCCAAGCGGTTGGAAGCATGCTACCCGACCATATGCCCAAAGCAACCGACTATATCCCAGGTATGATCCGTTACATTGAAGACTTAATCCGACAAGAAGCAGCTTATGTTCGTGATAGCGGGGTCTATTTTCGGGTAAAAAAAGCGGTCAACTACGGCATTTTAAGCAAACAAAACATTGAAGAACTTGAAGAAGGGGTCCGCATTTCTCTTGATGAAACCAAGGAAGATCCGAGAGATTTTACGTTATGGAAAACCACGAATGAGGGGATTAACTTTGATTCGCCTTGGGGGAAGGGTCGACCCGGATGGCATACCGAATGTGTGGTCATGAACCATGAAATTTTCCAAAAAGAAATCGACATCCATGGCGGGGGTGCGGATTTAAAGTTTCCGCATCACGAAAACGAAATCGCTCAAGCATGCGCCCATGACCATCATCGGATTGCTCGATTTTGGATGCACGTCGGAAGACTCAATGTGGATTCCGTTAAAATGAGCAAATCATTGGGCAATATCACCTTAGTGAAAGACCTTATCGTAGACGTTGATCCTTTGGCGTTTCGCTATTTCATCCTTGCCCAGCATTATCGTCAACCCATCAACTATTCCCATGAACTGATGGACCAATTTTCAAAAGAATATGATAGAATAAAACGGAGCCTCAAAAAAGCGTTTCTCGTTTTGATGACAACTAACCAACCGTCTATTCGTGTTCATCAAGATGATATCGATCTTTTTAAATCCATCATGGATGATGATATCAACACGCCTAACGTGGTCACCCTCATTTTGGATTTGGTTAAGCGCTTGAACAAAGAAGCCGATCCCAAATCGTTAGCGACGCTTTACCACACGCTTGTGATGATTTTAGATGTCTTAGGCCTTATGCCCCGGTATGAGTTAACCGATGAGACCTTGTCCATCTATCAGGATTGGCAAAACGCACGATCCAATAAAGACTTTGAACGAGCTGATCGTTTGAGACAAAAACTGAATGACCAAGGATGGATTTGACGTTGAATGGATTGACCCTTGCCTACATAGGCGACGCCTATTACGAGTTAGCGATACGCACCTATTTGATTGATAAACGGTTAACGTCCGTTAATCAGTTGCACCGACAAGCGATTCGGTTTACATCGGGGATTGCCCAATCCCAAATCATGGGACACCTGATGGAAACGCATCAAGTAACCGAATCAGAAATTGAACTTTTTAAACGCGGAAGAAATCAAAGTGGACCCGGAAGAAAAAACACTTCCGCGAAGGATTATCATCAAGCGACAGGTTTTGAAGCGTTGATTGGCCATCTTTATTTACACCAAAAGGATCGCGCGGATCAATTGATTGGTTTAGCGATTGACTATATCGAGAAAGGAGATACACATGGAAAAAGCAGTGGACAAAAAGAATAAAGGAAGTCAAATCCAGTCCCTCTTGGACGATGAGAAAGAGATCTCCAAAAGACAAAAAAGAGGACCTAAAACCGTTATCAAAGAAACATTGATCACCTCCAAAGGGGATCCTTTGGGCTTGCATGTTCCACTGGATGACGAACCTCAGGAAACCTTTAATGTTAAAGAACGCATTAAATCGAAAGATGAAATCGTCGTGGAACGGTACAACCCGGAGATTGCTTTAGGGTTGACAACCGATGAGGTTGAACTGCGCCAAATGGCCGGCATGGCCAACACGTTGGATACCGGAAGCACCAAGTCCATTCCTAATATCATCGGGACCAACATCTTAACGTTCTTTAATTTGCTTAACTTTTCGATAGCACTTTGGCTATTATCAGTCGGTGCACCTGCTCAAGAATTCATTTTCATGATTATCATTACCGCGAACATTACGATTGGGACATTCCAAGAGATTCGGGCGAAAAAAACAATTGATAAGCTCTCGCTTTTATCCGCTCCAACCGCCATCGTCATTCGTGATAAGGGCGAACAGGAAATCAGCATTCAAGATGTGGTGATTGACGATATCTTGTACCTAAGTACTGGAAAACAAATTCCAGCAGACTCGGTTGTTCGAGAAGGCACGATTGAAGTCAATGAATCGTTATTGACGGGTGAATCGGATCCCATCATCAAACGCAAAGGGGACACGCTTTATTCGGGTTCATTTGTGGTTTCTGGAAATTGCTATGCCCAAGCAGCCGCGATTGGAAAAGACATTTACATTCATAAACTCACAAACCAAGCGAAAAAATACAAAAAACCCGAAAGCGATCTTTTAGGTTCTTTAAGAGCCATCATCCGTACGGTTGGTGTTATTATCTTGCCGCTTTCTGCTGTTTTGTTTTACATGCAGTTTGCACGAGGCACAGAAACCTATAACCAAATTGTTTTAGCCACCGCTGGAGCGATGATTGGGATGATTCCTTCTGGATTGTTCCTTCTTACATCGATGGCGCTTGCGGTGGGCGTCATTCGACTCGCTCAAAACAACACGTTAGTACAAGAACTTTATTGCATTGAAATGCTTGCGCGCGTAGATACCTTATGTTTGGATAAAACAGGCACCATCACCGATGGAACCATGACCGTCAAATCCATCATTGAGTTCAAGCATGACACCGGTCTTCCTTTAAAACATGTGGTCTCCGCGATGATGAACGCACTAAACGATCAAAACCTAACATCCGATGCGTTGATTGAACGTTTTGGAACCGCGAAACGGATTAGACACAAGAAAACCATTCCTTTTTCGAGTTCACGAAAATTCTCTGCTGTTCAGTTTGACCGATATGGAACCTACCTATTGGGTGCACCTGAGTTTGTCCTAAAGGACAGTTATGATCAAATTGCCAGGGAAGTCGAAAAGCAATCTGCAGAAGGCTATCGTGTGTTGGTTGTGGCCCATACGGAAGGCGAAATCGAAGAAAAAACGGTTAAAGGCACGATTGTACCGATTGCCTTAATCATGATTGAAGACACCATTAGACCGGATGCGATTGAGACCATTGATTATTTTAAATCCCACGATGTGGATGTCAAAGTCATCTCCGGAGACAATCCGCTCACGGTGTCTCGGATTTCCCAACGAGCAGGAATCGCAAACGCAGACAAATACATCTCTTTAGATGGCATGAGTGACAAAGATGTCGTTCGAGCCGCGTCTAAATATTCAGTCTTTGGCCGCGTATCCCCTCAACAAAAGAAAATTCTAATCGAAAGCTTGAAGAATAACGGAAAAACAGTGGCGATGACGGGTGACGGGGTTAACGACATCTTAGCCCTCAAAGAAGCGGATACATCGATTGCGATGGCATCCGGAAGTGAAGCGGCAAGAAACGTCTCCCACCTCGTGCTTTTGGACTCAAATTTCAGTTCAATGCCTAAAGTGGTTTCCGAAGGACGTCGTGTCATCAACAACGTTCAGCGCGTCTCAACGCTCTTCTTGACAAAGACCATCTTTTCATTCCTGTTGGTCATTGTGGCGATTGCTAGACAAGGCATTTACCCCATCAAACCCAGCCAACTTCAACTCATTGACTTCTTTATCACAGGGATTCCCTCGTTTTTCTTAGCGCTAGAAGCCAATAACAAACAAGTCAAAGGTCGATTCTTATGGAATGTCCTCAAAGCCGCTCTTCCGGGTGCGCTTGTGGTCATGATTAATAGTTTAATTATCTTCGCTTTTGAAAAACCACTTGGCATGAGCAGTGTCGAAGTCTCAACCTTAGTGGTCATTTCAGCAACCATGGTTGCTTTAACCGTACTCTATCGCGTGTGCACCCCCTTTAATAAGATGCGGACTATTTTATTTGCTACTATGACTGGGATTATTATGTTTGTTATCATCATGCTTCCCAACCGATTGGACTTTGCACCGTTTTATCACCAAGAGATTGATATTTATCAACCGTTAGCGATTTCCCATATTTTACTTCTGATCGTTCTTGCCCAAGCCACTTACCCAATGATTTACATTATTTCCAACATGGTTGGGTGGTTGAAGATTATGGCCAAAACCATTATTAACAAGTTGGCTGATATGCAATAATAAAGGACGAGTTCTCGTCCTTTTTTTCAAAAGTTTTTCGATTTCTAAGCCCGTCCAATTAGAATGAGGCCAGGAGGGATAAACCATGATTATTTATGGAAAAAACGTTATAAAGGAAGCCATCTTTGCTAAAAGACCCATGTATGAGGTATGGATTGATGAAAAAATGAACGATACCGCGTTCATCCGTTTTTTGATGGATAAACACGTGAGTTATCAGAAGGTTTCCAAAGATACGCTAAACAAAATGACCCATCAGCAACTTCATCAAGGCATAGCTGCTCGCGTTAAACCCTACGGGTACCAGGAACTTGCAGATTTAATCAACGATCGGCATCAACGGTTTTTGATATTAGATAGCATTGAAGACCCCCATAATTTGGGCGCTATCTTAAGAACAGCAGAAGCGGTTGGATTAGACGGAATCATCATGAGCAAAAAGGGTCAAGTCAGTTTAAACGCTACGGTTGCTAAAGTTTCTACGGGTGCCATCGAACACGTTCCGGTTGCGCTTGTACCCAACTTAAATGCCGCCATCGACTATTTGAAATCCAAAGACATTTGGGTGATTGGAACCGATGGGTCAAGCACCATGCGGTATGACGAAATTCCTAAAGATCGCTCACTGGCCATCGTCATGGGCAACGAAGGGGAAGGCATTAGGCCTTTGATTAAGCGGAATTGTGACCTGTTGGTTCATATTCCAATGAAAGGAAAAATCAATTCCTTGAATGTCAGTGTGGCCGCAGCCCTCATGATGTATCAAACTATGATCTAACATGCGCTACGTGATGAATGATTATGAACTGGTTTATCTCATCCAACACGAATCCGATGAAGTGGCTTTGGAATACATGTTCAAAAAGTACCACAAACTCATCTGGAAACATGTTCATATCATGAATCTATCGCATACCGAACACGATGATTTTTATCAAGAAGGCTTACTTATCTTAAATAAAGCCATCGTTTCATTTAATCCGGATAGAAACAAAAGCTTTACCCGCTATTTTGAACTCATCTTAAAAAGGCATTTGAACCTGATTCGATCGCGACTGCCCCGATACACGTTATGGGAAGATGCAAGTTTCGTTAAAGGCGCTTCTTATATAGAAGAAGAAGCCATAGAACTTGTTTTAAGTTCAACCATGGAAAAAGAGATTTATGAGGCGTTTTTCATCAACCGCATGAAAATCAAAGACATAAAAGCCCAATACCCCTACGGGATTAAGCAAATCTACAACACCATTTATCGAATTAAGGAAAAATATAAAATTGTGATATAATGACATAGATAGTTGACTAAGTCATGGTTAAGTGTTAAAATACACTTGCTAATGACCACAAGGAGTGGTTTTTTAATGCGCGAGAAAATAATATTGGTCTGTTCTGAGTGTTTAAGTCGGAATTACACGACCACCAAAAACAAAGCAACACAAAAAGAACGCATCCAAGTGACCAAGCATTGCAAAAAATGCAACCGTCATACCCTGCATAAAGAAAGTAAATAGGAGGCCTTATCATGGCAATCAAACAAAAACAAACCGAACAACAAAGCAAATTGATCCAGGTTTTAACAACCGAATACAAATGGGAAAACCTGTTACTCGGAATTTTAGCAACCGTATCAGCCGCACTGGCACTTATGATCATCAGTGGAAACTCTCTTTTAACGATTAATTCAGATTTTCCAATCTTAGGTCAAGGGAATAACGGCATCATTTTCGCATGGGTCCTCTTTGCTATTTCCATCTTTGGCCTTGTTTTGGTCATTTACCCCTTCTTTGTTCCCGCGATTCCAGAACTTAAGAAAATCACGTGGCCAACGCTACCCAAGTTCATTGATCACGCCGTTAGAACCCTTATCTTCTTATTTTTCCTTGCCGGAATCATTTTGATCTATAACATCTTAATTACCAATCTCCTTGTTGGGAGAATCCTATGAGTCCAGCCGTCAGATGGTATATCATTCAAACCTACTCGGGTTATGAGAATGCTGTCAAGGAAGACCTGGAAAAACGTGTAGCAAGTATGGGAATGAACGAGTACATCTTTCGAATCGTCGTTCCTGAAGAAACCGTTATTGAAAAAAACAAAGACGGAAAAGAAAAGGAGAAAATCAAGCAGATTTTTCCTGGTTACGTATTTGTTGAAATGCAGGTTACCGATGAGTCGTGGTATGTGGTAAGAAACACACCGCGTGTCACAGGATTTCTCGGCTCCTCAGGCGGAGGAACCAAACCGGTTCCACTTCCACCCGATGAAATCAACCCGATTTTATTGAAGATTGGTGTCATTAAAAAGCCCACCTATAATCACTTGATTGGTAAAACAGTTGAAGTGATTAGTGGACCATGGAATGGCCTTAAGGGGAAGGTTGAAACCGTGGATAACGATCAAGAAAAATTGATTTTAAACCTTGATTTGTTTGGCCGGGCAACCCCAACCGAAATTGCTGTTAGCGATGTGAAAGAAATCTAAGCCGAAAGGCTTTTTTCTTTTCATTCACGAATAAAATGAATAAAAACAAATCCATCTTAAATCATTACAATTGTATTAATTTAAAAAAATGGTATAATTTTTTTGATATTCAAAGAATTAAAGGAGGATGCTGTGAAGAAGAATGTATCGCGAAAGATCATTTTAATACTTATCTCTTTTTCATTGCTCTTCACATCGGGCATGTCTTTTGCCTATTGGGCATCCCAAGTTTTTGGTAATTCGAATCAAAATACCGGCAATATCCAACTCGGGCAATGGCCTTGGGGAACCCCTATTTATACGGTTAACGAC
>WPCG01060343.1_pt1 | contig 66760 bp, 59 predicted proteins | sample 5403311 | NCBI WGS metagenome assembly WPCG01 (sample SAMN12869467, study PRJNA574797) | sludge metagenome | isolation source: wastewater treatment of Control | place: China:Beijing | collected 2019-05-17
GGTAATCCCCCCATTTTCAGCGGGGCTCATAAGTAGAGTCAGGCCACCATGGCCAACTTCTGTCGCGGCGTGATGCCGCCCAAGGCCATGTTTGGCCGTTCGTTATTGTATGTCCAAAGCCAGCGTGTAGCGAAGTCCTGAACCTGCTCGATCGAATCGAACAGATAGTGCGATAGCCAGTCATAACGCACTGTACGGTTGTAGCGTTCGATGTAGGCGTTCTGTTGTGGCTTGCCCGGCTGGATAAAACTCAGACGGATGCCACGCCTTTCAGCCCACGTAGCCAGCTTGCCGCTGATGTATTCAGGGCCGTTGTCGCAGCGAATGGTGGTCGGCTTGCCCCGCCACTCAATGATCTGATCCAGCGACCTGATGACCCGATCTGCGGGCAGCGACAGATCCACTTCAATACCCAGTCCTTCGCGGTTGAAGTCATCCAGCACATTGAACAGGCGATAACTGCGCCCATCGCCAAGCTGATCATGCATGAAGTCCATTGACCAACACTCATTGACCGTGGCGGGCACGGCCAGAGGCTCAGGCTTCTCACGCAGCAGCCGTTTCCTGGGCTTGATCCGTAGGTTCAACTCAAGCTCCCGGTAAATGCGGTAGACGCGTTTGTGGTTCCAGCCCAAGCGCTTCACATTACGCAAATACAGGAAGCACAGACCAAAGCCCCAGTTGCGCTGATTCTCGGTCAGGCGCAGCAGCCAGTCGGCGATCAAGGCATTCTCACCGCTCAGTCTGGCCTGGTAGCGATAGCAGGTCTCACTGATTCCGAACAGGCAGCATGCCAGCCGGATACTGATCGCTTTGGCGGCGACTGCCTTTTTCGCCATCTCACGGCGGCGAGACGGCTTCACCACTTTTTTTCAATGGCTTCCTTGAGTATCTCGGCCTTGAGCCGCTCCTCGGCATACATCTTCTTCAAGCGCCGGTTCTCGTCCTCTAGCTCCTTAAGCCGGGTCATCATGGATGCATCCATGCCACCAAACTTGGATCGCCACTTGTAAAAGGTTGCACTGCTGATGCCGTGCTCACGGCACAGCTCAGGTACCGGAACCCCGTTCTCGGCCTGCTTCAGGACGGCCAGTATCTGGCTGTCGGTAAAACGTGATTTTCTCATACGAATCTCCCTGCGTGCAGCTTACGGAAAATTCTACTTATGAGCACCGTGGTTTTTAGGGGGGATTACCTGGTAAGACCGCGATCCACATTTCAAGTTAAAAATTTCAGAGACACTTGTCATGCGAGCTACCCTCCTGCAAGATATTGTTTTGCCATCATATCATTCCGATATTTGTGCAGCTGTATATTGAGGCAACCCCACCCATGTCATTTGTGCCCTCATTTTTCGATTACCTCATTACTCACCTTCAGCAAGAAGAACGGCGTCGTATGTTGTCCTCCATCGCGGTCACCGCCGCACCTGAGCATTGGCTGAGCTTGGAAGCAGCAGCTTTGCTGGATACTAATCGTGAGCGCTTTGGATTGGGGGAAGCTTTGAAGGGTTGGCATAACGTACCGCGTTGGTTGATAGCAGCTGAAAGAAAAAAAGTAGACCTGTGGGTCGAGGACCAGAAAGGTCATTTACCGCCTTATTCGATTGAGTTCAAGGTCGTTCACAATAATAAAAATGCTTATCATAAGATATGGGAAATCCGAAGAGACCTCGGCAAGGTCATTCCCAACATAGAGTGCAATGAGCGGGTCATACGTTGGGGCGTAGTTCTTTTGATATTCCATCGCTTTTATCAGGATCAGTCCGGAGGGTACGCAGTAAATAAGAGTTTCGATGACTGCCAGGGGATGCTCAAAACGTTCCAATTTGCACTGGAAGATGACGATGAATGGTATGAAGGGGCGCCGCAGTTAGAACAGGCCGTTGAGCCGGTCTTGATCTGCGATACGTCGAATGCAAACTATATCGATGCAAGCGAGGGGCAATCAGCCATTTTTATGACGCTGGTGAAAAAGAAAATTGGGTAGCCACCATCCCTTGAGCCGTTAAATGGGTTGGCACTGGCATTAATCTTCCGAATGGCCATCATCACCCGAAGCCCTCGCGGGGCCACTACCGGATCCGGGTGGAGAGAAAGCCTTTGTGTGTGAACGCCGGCACTCTGTTCTGTCCTAGATGAGTTTTTCAATTTCAGCTACCTGCGGGCCTCATAAGCCGACGACCGTGTCGGGCATCTTGCCATGCGCTACTTTATATACCGCCCAACTTTACGCGAGTAGTCAATTGTCCGTTTCTGGCCGAAAGCTGCCCTTATAAGGAGCTGCTACCGACAGGGCACCTTCCATACCCCCTCCCAATCAGTCGTATACCGCGGGCTCAACAATTCACGTCTCATGCCCCACCCCGGTGTGCTCAGTACAGAATACCCTGGGAGTACATCGGACTGATTGGTTTAGACGTGCCAATGGCAAACTTTGTCCACCCAGAACCCGTCAACCGTTACAACGTAGCCCCCGGTCAAAGGTGCGTATCCCGCACCAAGATCCGGACGGGCTGGGACCTGGTGCGCTGGGGCTGGGAGCCATTTTGGGCTAAAGGCAAACGTCCGCCGGCCATAAATGCCAGAAGCGAGATTGCGGCCACCGGTAAATTCTTCAAGCCGATATGGGAATCGGGGCGCTGCATCGTGCCAGCGGATGGGTGGTATGAGTGGGTGAAGGATCAGGATGATCCGAAGAGAAAGCAACCGTATTACATTCACCGGCGTGACAACCAGCCAATGTACTTTGCCGGACTTGGTCAGTTCAGGCGTGACGGCAGCGAGCCAAAAGATGGGGACGGCTTTGTAATTATCACAGCCAACAGCGATGAAGGGATGGTGGATATACACGATCGCAGACCGATCGTGCTGTCACCAGAAACCGCAGCGCATTGGCTAAACCCTGAGCTATCTCCACATGAAGCTGAATCTATTGTTGCAGAGAAGGCAGAACCCGTAGGAGCGTTCGAGTGGCACCAGGTCGAGCGCGGTGTGGGCAACGTGAGAAACGAGGGGCCAGCCCTTATTGAAAGGACTTGAAGAGTGGAGCCAAGGCACCACTTGGCAGCCGGCAAATCAGTCTGGTTCTCTACCAATCCTTAATCAAAAACATTTCAGATCTATATCACCCTCCTGAGCATACCCAGCTAGCCCACCCGGCTGGCCCACTTCTCGAGGAGTACCTATGGATTTGATTTGTCCTCGCTGCAGCTCGCAGCACATCACCCACTGTAACTACGGCCGGCGGGTCGGTGGTGTCGTTGGTACCGTAACCGGCGCTATCAGCGGGGCCACTACCGCTACGGTGACAGGTGCCGCTTCTGGCGCACGTATCGGCATGACCGCTGGGCTCATCGCCGGCCCCGCCGGAGCCAGCGCCGGCGCAGTGCTAGGTGCTATCAGCGGTGCCCTGGGAGGCTGCGTGCTTGGGCTACGTCTTGGCTCCTTGGTCGATGATCAGTTACTTCATAGCGTCCGCTGCGAAGACTGCCGTTGCCACTTCACCCCCTGCTCTATCTAAGCCCCCTCCGAATTTACCGTCTGCATTTGCAGCCGGAGGTCCTGATACCTTCATGGAGAAACCCATGGCACACGAAATTGAAAACATGGCCTATGTAGGCACTACCCCCTGGCATGGTCTAGGTAATCAATTATCCCCTCACCAGCCGCTGGAGGTCTGGCAGCAGGAAGCTGGAATGAACTGGCATATCGAGCAATCCCCAGTGCGCTTCGTAAGCAATTCAGCATCACATCTGGGCGGCATTCACGCTTTCCCCGAGAAGAAGGTACTGTATCGATCAGACACTAAGGCACCCCTCTCCGTGGTTTCGGAGCGCTATAAAGTAGTTCAGCCCTGGGATGTCCTGGAGTTTTATCGAGATCTGACCGAGTACGCAGGCTTCGAGCTAGAAACAGCCGGTGTGCTCAAAGGTGGTCGCAAGTTCTGGGCTCTGGCCCGTACCGGACAGGCATCGGTACTTAAGGGCAACGACCAAGTCAACGGCTACCTACTGCTGGCTACATCCTGCGATGGCAGTCTGGCTACGGTCGCCACACCAACAACGGTACGTGTGGTTTGCAATAACACCCTCGCCATAGCAGTGAATGGTGCAGCCCAGTCCATTCGTGTCCCCCACAGCACGGAATTCAACCCGCAGGCGGTGAAACAGCAATTGGGTATCTCCGTGTCTCAGTGGGATGACTTCATGTACCGCATGAAGACTTTATCCAGTCGCCGGGTAAACACGGGCGAAGCACTGGGCTACTTCCTGCGGGTCATCTGTGATGCCGAGAAAGATGTGGAGGATCGACGTGAGTTGAATCAACACAGGGCCCTGCAGAAGGTACAGGACCTCTATTCCGGCAAAGGACGCGGGTCAACCCTGGAGTCTGCCCAGGACACCGCATGGGGTCTCCTGTGCGCTATTACTGAATACGTGGATCACGAGAAGCGTGCCCGTAGCGTGGATCACCGTCTGGATTCAGCCTGGTTCGGCCAGGGTGCCAATCTCAAGCAGAAAGCACTGGATCACGCGCTTGAACTGGTAGCCTGAATCCGCTTCCACCTCATCTTTAGAACTAATTTACCATTCGACGACATAAGCCCCGGCCAGCAAACGCTGACCGGGGCTTTTTTGCGTCTGGAGGTTTTATGAGCACTACCCAATCAATACCACAGCCAACAACCCAAAAGACAAGCCGAGGCCTATTGCGTCTGGTCAACACTAAAGAGCTGAGTCGCGATGAATGGCTGGATGTCCGCAAACGGGGTATCGGCAGTTCTGATTCATCAGCGGCCATTGGTCTCAATCCCTATAAATCTCAGTTGGAGCTTTGGCTGGAGAAAACCAACCGGGATCAGCACCTGGCCAAGCCGAACCCGGATGATGACACCGCTCCCGTGTTCTGGGGCGTGGTGCTGGAGCCGATTGTAGCCTCTCAGTACCAAAGACGCTCCGGCAACAAAGTACGCAAGGTCAACGCTGTGCTTCAGCATCCTGAGCATCCTTGGATGCTCGCCAACATCGACCGGGAGGTAATAGGCAGCCCGGATGTGCAGATACTGGAATGCAAAACCGCTGGCCTCAACGGGGCCAAGCTCTGGCGTGAGGGCGTGCCCAAATACGTTGAGGTGCAGGTAATGCATCAACTGGCGGTGACCGGTAAGCAGGCAGCCGACGTGGCGGTCCTGTTGGGTGGGCAACAGCTAGAGGTGTACCGCATCGAGCGGGATGAGCTGCTGATCAAACACCTGATCGAGCTGGAGCGCCAGTTCTGGCATTACGTTGAGACTGACACGCCTCCACCGGCCGACGGCTCCGATTCAGCTGAGCGGGCTTTGCGCCTGCTGTATCCCGAAGACGATGGCGAGGAGCTGGACTTCACTCAGGATCAGGTACTGAGCGAAGCCTTCTTCAATCTCAAGCAGGTACGTCACACCCTGGCGGAGCTCAATCAGCGCGAGGCTGCGCTCAAGCAAACACTGCAGCAGGCTATAGGCTCAGCCAGCAAGGCCATCTTTGCCGATGGCAGCGTTAGCTGGAAGAAGTCCAGGGATTCCCTGGGCGTCGATACCGCTGCCCTGTTCAATGACCACCCCGAGTTGAAATCCCGTTACCAGGTCGGCAAGCCAGGGAGCCGCCGCTTTCTGGTCAGCTGACCGACCCAAGCATGTTCACAACGCCATAAGCCGACCGCGCCTGCCGTCGGCTTTTTGGTGTGCCTTTAAAGGAGTATTCCATGATCAAAGGTCTGGCCATAACCCCACCTGTTCTGGGGCGTATATCCATCGGCAGGGTCGTCGAAAAGAACGGCAAGCGTCTGCCGGAGAAGGACGACCAGTTCACCATCACCTCTCAGGTACAAACCCGAGACGGCTGGCTACCCCACCCGTTGGATGAGCAGCTACGTAAGGAACAGGGCGGCAAGATACGCAGCATCCCGGTGCGCCTGCTATTCAACGATCCTGATCTGAACTTCCGCGCTGAATACAGCCTGTTTGATCGTAACAGCGGACGTCCGTTATGCGTCGGCAACGGCGATACGTGCAAGCGCTCAACCGCAGAGGGGATTCAGTCACTGCCTTGCCCCTCACCCGATGGATGCCCCCTGGCTCAGGGAGGCCACTGCAAGCCTTACGGACGGCTGAATGTGGGGCTCAGCGAGGAGGACCCGCTGGGTAGCTTTGTATTCAGAACCACGGGATACAACAGCATCCGCACCCTCACAGCTCGGCTCAGCTACCTGCAGGCACTATCCGGTGACCGGTTGGCGTGTCTGCCACTGGAACTGCGTCTGCGCGGCAAGTCCACCCGCCAGAGCCATGGCACCCCGATCTTCTACGTCGACCTGACGCTACGAGCCGGCATCAGCCTGGAAGAAGCGCTGCAACAAGCGCGGCAACTGGATCAGGCCCGGCGAGAGACGGGGTTTGATCAACAAGCGCTGGATGCGGCAGCGCAGCTGGGTTTAACCAACGGAGCCTTTGAAGACAGTGAAGATGAAGCCCATCAAGTACTGGAGGAGTTTTATCCGGAAAGCAGCAACCGTACCACCCAGTCGAGTCCCACACCCCGTTCACGCCACAACAGCACCCCCACCCTGCACGAGCTAATTCTGGAGCGCAGCCATCACATGCAGCAACAGGACACACCAGCAGCCGAGACGACGCCAGGAACGAGATCATGAGCCAGACCAAATCCTACACCGCTGTCCCTAACCTATCCGAACTGGACGTATTGGAGTGGGCGCAATCCATCCTCGAAGCACGCTTCAAACGCAGTAACTATCTGACCAACCCCTCGATGGTCAGGGGCTACCTTCAAGCCCAGCTGGCAACGGAGGAACGCGAGGTATTCGCGATAATCCTGCTGGATAGCCAGCATGGGGTGCTGGGCTTCGAAAAGCTGTTCTACGGCACCATCGACAGCGCCAGCGTCTATCCCCGGGAGGTGATAAAGACGGTTCTTAATGCGAACGCCGCTGCGGTGATCATCGCTCACAACCACCCCAGCGGTAACCCCGAGCCCAGCCGGGCTGATATTGCACTGACCACTCGATTGCGTGACGCGCTCAACACCATTGATGTCCGGCTGCTGGACCACCTGGTGGTTGGCGGACTTGAAATAGTGAGCTTTGCAGAGCGGGGGCTGATCTGACCCTCGTTATCTAACCCAGTGAAATGGAGGCAACTCGATGACCAAGAAATGCTCAGCCTGCGAGCAAAACACGTTACTGGACAGCGCTGGAATAGAGAAAAGCGCTATCACCCTGGCAGCGTTGGACAGTGCATTACGCAAGTACCACCAGTACATCCTCGGCAAACAGCCTGACGACCAGGTGTGGTCCGGACTGAATACTCTGCTCGATGCGCTACCTGCGGCTCTGACCGGGCTTGAAGCAGGCCAAGCACAGGGGAAGCAGCTGGCAAACAGTATCAACAGAAGCTGGCTGGGTTCTTTTGAGTCGCTTTGCCTGACATGCGGGCTGTTGTTTCTCCCCGACATGGAAGAGTGAAATGGGACTCAGCCATCATTGGACATACGGGCACCCAGCTGCTGCATGATGTCCATCAGCAGCTGGCGGTCAGACGGCTTCAGCGTGCCCAAAAGCCTGCTCAAATGACGCGCTTGATCATCCACCTTCATACTGCTGACCGTTAGCAGCTCCGCCGTCTCGCAACCAAATATCTCCGCCAGCTCAAACAATCTGACAACCGTAACCGTCGCAACGCCCCGTTCCAGCCGCGATACTGCTTCGTAGCCGACACCCAACTTTTCGGCTACCTGTTCCTGCGTGAGTCCGGCTTTGATGCGGCGTGAGGCAATAGCTTTGCCGATGTGCTCTGCCAGACCCTTGAGATGCTCTTTCGTCATACCCCCTCCAATTCAACCTAGATAGTTGGATATCAACCGGTTGACATGAAGGGCTTAACAAGGCGTAATTCGACTCATAGAGTCGAATGGCATCACCTTGACATTATTTTTCAGGATCAGTTGGATACAAACGAATGGAATCGCCCCCCCTGAGCCGAGAGGATAGCTCCCGGCATCCTCTCTCCCTTTGTTCTCAAGGCCGCATGGCCTGTCATGCTAAACAGGAAAGCATCATGAAGAAAACTGCTATCGCTCTGACAGTAGCCGGGCTTCTATCTGCCGGCTCCGTGCTTGCCAGCTCCCCCGAGTGGGTGTCTGGGTGGGGCATGGGTATCACGGAGTACTCCGTCAATGATGGTCGTGGGAATGAGCTGTACATCTCCTGCCCGGATGACGAGTACGAGCACGTCAAGGCATACGCGACAGTCAACGGAAACACTAAAAACTCAGAAGATCAGCCTGGGTTCACAGTCATTGTGGACGGCGAGGTCTACGACAATCCATTTTTCACTGATTGCAGGGTTTGCGCCGCAAATTTTGAGCACTTCTGGGGGGCATTCATTAAGGCACGAGAGCTGCAGATCAAGGTAGATGGGAAAACCGCCGCTCTACCAACAAAGAATATCAGCAAAGTCGTTCTTCCGTTGAACCACCCGGAGAATAGCTGCACTTCAGCTTGGTAAGCGGGCCGTCAAACCAACAGTCAGCGGTTTTTTAAGGAGTACGGTATGGAATATAAGAACATGAAGAACCAGGAAGATCAGGATGACTACGACAATAATGAGTCCCCGATCAACGGCACAGTCGTGATCTGGGGCATCGCCTCTGTTGCAGCTGCCATATTCATGATCACGTTCAATGATTCCGGCATGGTGCTGCGCGCTGGCTTCATGGCCAAATTCTTTGCGTTCGTTGTCGGCAGTATTCTCGGCTTCATTGGCGCAATGATAGGCGACGCCATTTGCCGCTTCGCACGGCCAGATGCGGTTTTCACCCAAGGCTTTTCAGGTCTTGTGTTTGCCAAACTGTTCTGGATTCTGGGGCCACAACTGATTGGCTTGGTCGTGGGCACACTGCTTGGCATCTCACTGGTGCTTGGTTAACCAATAAGGGAAGGGTTCTATGCGATTCAAATTGGTTGCTGCGTTATTCATCGGCATATTGTTAGCAGGGTGCTCCAGCGAAGAAGACAAGGTTCGCGGTGAGTTCCTGGCAGGTTGCGTTCAAGGCGGGGCATCGAAAAAGGTGTGCCGCTGCATGTTCGATAAAATGGTGGATTCTTTAACTGAGCAGGAAATGATCCAGATGAACCGAGGCGGCGCGTTAACCCCACAGATTCTGGACAAAACAGTACGCGCGGGAATGGCCTGCAGAAACGTATAGCCCAACGAACAATGGGACCAATAAGTGCGGATCTATCCTCGCTTCTGGTCTCATTTTTTTAATCTGATAGGAGCCCCTCGCCTACCTCGTATCACCTCCTATCAGCCAACCTCTGATTGGCGTACACCACCCTGCAAAATGGAAACTGCTGCCGAGCCATGAAGGATCGACAGTACTGCCCCCATACTGAATTTTACTTCTATTGATTAAGAAGAGTTCGTAGCTCAAATAACATGAGGATTCCATATGAAAACAATCAACATCTTTGGCGCAGCGCTGGCGCTGATTGGCGCCTTGGCAGGAAGCGGTGCAATTATCGCCACTCTGACAGCAATGGCAAAATTCCCGCCATTTTTGGTAGCTTTTTTATTGGCTTGCTGGATCTTAAGCCGACTGCCAACCACCGAGTCACTGACCACCTGACGCCCTCCCCCTTTCAAACAGTCAAAAGCTGTTTGAAAGGGGCATAGGTTATTTTTGTTTTCGCGATTAAGCTCGACCGACGGCCAACTCAGACAGCCGCATGCAGCGGCGTCTTCTGAAGCCGATTAAGCGCCAGCTCCAGGGTAGCCAGATCAAACAGCTTCAGCTTACGTTGCGCCCAGCTCTCACCGGGGCTGACCACTGACTCACACCCTCTTGCAACGCCTGCGGCTCAGGTGTTACCTGCTCTTCCACCAGCAACCAGTTCACAGTAGACAGCGACTCAAGCCCAAATGGTGATTCAAAACCATCAATCAGCCTGGATGTTCTTTCAAGGGCCGGCAAGAAGGCGCTTGCCTCTGTCCTCAGATAGAGTTCCACCATCTCACGCTTGTCATCATTGAATCAGATAGGATCCAGTGGCTCCAGCCCCTCAGCCCCGATGGCTCGCTCCAGGACCTTTACGATTCACCTTCCGGATTGGCAGCAGTCTTTTCCCCTGCTCGAGCTGGATCGGCTTTAGGCACTTCCGGAACCAACGTCAACCTCGGTACGTTCCTCAGGGAGTTATGCGGCGCTGCAGACGAGCGCATCCTGTTGTGAATGCTTTTCTCAAGATCCTGCGGAAACGATCGCGAGCTGAGCAGGCTGTTCTCAACTTCACAGTAGCGGCAAAACACAGCTTCTGGATTATTCATCAAGCGGCATGCCATGCATTCAAGAGCCTTGCCATCCCATTCGCGCACTGCCTGGAACATGGTCGCAACGATCATCATTTTGCGCTCATCCAGCGCCGCCGACTCTTCAGCTTGCTGACAGTGAGATCGCTTCATAGCTTCTTGGTACTGCAAGGCCCGATGTTCTGCTTCAGCAGCTTGGCGCTTACGCCGTTCTTCAGCATCCTTCTTTTTTTGTGCCTCTGCCGCTTCCAACTTGGCCAGCAGCTCGATCTCCCATTGCTGGTTCAGGAGCTCTACCTGGTTTTGCAGTTGCTTCAAGCAGTGCGCTTCAAGCTGCTCCGCACGCAATGAACGAATCCAGCGCCGATTATCCGGATCGGCCAATACAGCCCACTCGAAGAGCGCTTTGTCGTTGATCTGTTCATCCGTCAGCCGATGCAGGTCAATCTGCATACTGGCAAGGTTAAATTCTTTCATATACTGCCAGCGCCTATGCTCATTGCGAGCGGAGCACTTGATCCTGACCGCCAACTGCCTCCCCTGCACAGTAACCAAAGCGTGAGCTCGCACCCCGCCCAGGTCGACAAACCGCTCTACCGAATCAGCATCTATAAGCGATGCGTCAAATTCAATCTGCTCGCTACAAACAACACCGCTTTTGGCAGCCTGACGGAGCTCTGCTTGATAACCAGGCAGCAATAATGCCTTGCGCTCAGCTATCAACTGGACAGCCGCCCGCCTGATGCCCTCTGATCTTCCATACTCGCAGCTTTGGGCCGCAGCATGCCGAAAGTGAGGAATTTGCTTACGTCCCTTATTGGCGGCTACAAGAGGGTGACGGCAAGCCGGGCAACGACAACCGCATTTCTTGCCATTTTCAACCTCATGAGCGAGGTACATTCGCCCGTCACGCTCTCCCCACGGTATGGCTGCGTAGCTCATTCACCCACCTTTGCCTTGCCCGCAAATCAAATTGCCGAAACGCTTCACTAAGGCTTTTGCACATACCTCTGGAGCCACACGCGCCAAGCAGTCCCATAACTTTTCCATATTTTGAAGCATAAACCTTCCACTACTCAGCTAACCCGCTGTTAATAATGATGTATGTCCCCGGCTACCGTAAGACACCTTCATTTGAAGCCGGTGACCTGCTCGGCGTTGTGCCCCCGAACAGGCAGGCTCCGCGGTTTTACTCATTGGCCTCCTCTGCCACGGACGGTGTTGTGGAGATATGCGTGCGCAAGCAACCTCGAGGGCTTTGCTCCGGCTATTTGTATGAGTTGAAACCAGGCAATCGAATCAGCACCTTCATTCGCCATAACCCGGGCTTCCGACCCGCCACCGGTAGCAACCCGGTGATATTGATTGGTGCCGGTGCCGGCATTGGGCCACTGGCCGGTTTTATCAGGAAGAATGCCAGTCGCAATCCCATGTACCTGTATTGGGGCGGGCGTAGTTCACAATCGGATTTTCTCTACCAGCCGGAACTGGGTCGTTATCTGGATGACCATCGGCTGACGGCGCTGAATACGGTATTTTCCCGGTCGGACGAACGGGCTTATGTTCAGGATAAGCTCAAACAGGATGAGTCGGCGGTGCGCCAGATGGTGAATGCCGGTGCCCAGATTCTGGTGTGCGGTGGCAAGGATATGGCCGCAGGGGTAAAGCAGGTCATTGATGAGATTCTGAAGCCTCTGGCAACCGATGTGGAAGCGCTCAGAGCGGATGGTCGATATCTGGAAGATGTTTACTGAAGGGCCCCTTTCTCTTCAACCAGCAACTACCCCGAAGAGCGTCCCTACTCCAGCTGTGAGCGCCATGGCCAATGCGCCCCAGAAGGTGACGCGTCGGGCGGCCAGAAATGCCGGGGCACCGCCGGCCTGCGCTGATAACGAACCCAGTAACGCCAGAAATATTAGTGAACTGACTGAGACCGCCGACATAACCAGAGACGCCGGAACGATCAGAACCATCAGCAAGGGCAGGGCGGCGCCCACGGCAAAGGTGCCAGCTGATGCCAAAGCTGCATGCACAGGGCGTGCAGCCAGGGCCTCAGAAATGCCCAACTCGTCCCGTGCATGTGCGCCAAGCGCATCATGTTCCATCAACTGGCTGGCAACTGTAGAGGCCAGCTCCGCATCCAGCCCGCGCTTGATGTATATCGCCGTCAACTCTGCCTGTTCAGACTCCGGGCTGTTCTCCAACTCCGCTTGTTCTCGCCTTAAATCAGCGCGTTCGGTGTCGGCCTGAGAGCTGACCGAGACATACTCTCCGGCGGCCATGGACATGGCACCGGCGACGAGCCCCGCGACACCGGCGACCAGGATGCTTTCGGCGCTCGCGCCCGTGGCAGCAACGCCAAGAACAAGGCTCGCGGTGGAGACAATGCCGTCGTTTGCACCGAGTACGGCGGCTCGGAGCCAACCTGTCCGGTGGGTTTTGTGCTGTTCCTTATGTTTCATCGCGGGGATCCCATCATCTTCACTGAGTCGACGGTTGATGATCAGTTTTACCAATGTTCCGGAGCTTGAGTAGTAAATGATTCAAGCCTGTAGGGGTGCTTCATGTTTGCATGACTAGGTAAAAGATAGCTATCCCGGTGAGCAGTGCCCAGAGCAATCGCACTATGCCTGGTGAAGCGGGATCTTGACCAAGCATTGCATAAGACACTGCAACAGTCAGATCGAACCCCTCTGATACATCCACTGCTTTGACATTTTCCTGATAAAACGCCGACAAAGCCATGACACCGGAGTGGCTAATCTATCGATTCATCAGGTCAGGCCGGAGCTGCCGGTTGTCATTGTGTCTGTTTCCCCTATGAGCAAACTTTTAACCGTTCAGTTGCAAGGATTCATTACTGCCGGAGGCCTTGCCACACTATTCCACTGGTTTGTCATGGCGGCTCTGACCGGTGCAGGGCTTGACGCCACGCTGGCCACCGCAAGCGGAAGCCTGTCCGGTGCAGTTATGAATTATGGACTCCAGCGTCGTCTGGCATTCCGCAATGCCGGCCCTCACCGCCTGACCGCCTGGCGCTACCTGGTGTCCTGTATTTGTGCCTGGCTCTGCAATCTCGCTTTTTTCTTCCTGCTACATCAAATTCTGACCTTGCCGGTCACGCTCTCACAGCTTGTCACGACGGGTCTCGTAGCTGCTCTGAATTACATCGTCTACAAGAGGCTGGTGTTTTATGAACAAATCCCTTGATTTCCATCTCGAGCCGCCAGATGACCGCCTTATCTCCCTGGTGGTACCTGTGTATAACGAGCGAGTCATGCTGCCGCTGTTTTTTGACCGGGTACTGCCCGTGCTTGCCGCGGTCAACCTGCGTCACGAAATTGTGTTCGTGGACGATGGCAGTGAGGATGGCAGCGCGGTTTATATTCGTAATGAGATAAAGCGAACGCCTGGCCTCCGCCTGGTCAAACTGAGTCGGAATTTCGGCAAGGAGGCGGCGGTAACGGCAGGGCTGGAGCATGCCAGGGGCGACGCGGTGATCGTTCTGGATGCGGACCTGCAGGATCCGCCTGAGCAGATCCCCGCCATGATCGAATCCTGGCAGTCCGGGGCAGACGTTGTGTTGATGCAGCGTCGTTCCAGAGCTGGGGAAACCGCGTTCAAACGCTGGAGCGCGCACCTCTTTTACCGGTTGCTGAACCGGACCAGCCGGACCGATATTCCTGTGGATACCGGCGATTTCCGGTTGATGAGCCGTAAGGCCGTAGACGCGATACTGACTCTGAACGAACGTAACCGGTACATGAAAGGACTGTTTGCCTGGATCGGCCTGCCGACCCGTGTCATCCAGTATGACCGGGAACCCCGGGCTGCCGGAGAAACGAAGTGGGATTACCCCGGACTGGTTGGTCTGGCTCTGGAGGGCCTGACCTCATTTTCCGTCTCACCATTGCGCTGGGCGACCGTCATCGGGTTGTTTGCCGCGAGTGTTGGAGCCCTGTTTGGGCTCTGGATCGTGATCAAGGCCATGATGCTCGGCGATGCAACCAGCGGCTATCCGTCACTGGTTGCCATCATCAGCTTTCTCGGTGGCATCCAGCTACTGAGCATCGGTATTGTCGGGGAGTATGTGGGCAAAACCTATCTGGAAACGAAGCAGCGACCGGTCTACCTGGCCGAGGAGGTGCTGGAAAGTCCGGTTGGTGTCAGTCAGCCGTTAAATACGCGGCTGGCGGAGGCGAGTCATGTCAAAGCGATTTAACATCTGGTTCCTGGCGTTGGCAGCGGTACTGGTCAGCCGCCTAATCGGCATGGCGCTGCTTCCTTTTGCCGATACCACCGAACCTCGCTACGCGGAAATTGCCCGCCTGATGGCCGAAACCGGTGACTGGATCACCCCCTGGTTTGAGCCGGGTGTGCCTTTCTGGGGCAAACCACCGTTGTCTTTCTGGGCCCAGGCGTTGGCCATCAAGGTGTTCGGCCTCTCGGAGTTTTCATTGCGCCTGCCGTCCTGGCTGGCAACGTTGGCGATGGTCTGGCTGGTCTGGCGGCTGGCGAAGCAGCTCTGGAATGTCCATGCGGCACTATGGAGTAGCCTGGTGTTCGCCACCATGGCGCTGACTTACATCAGTGCCGGTGCCGTGATGACCGATTCGTTCCTGGCCCTGGGCACGACGCTGACACTGGTCAGCTTCTGTCTGGTGATGTCGGGAGAGGACGGCCCCTGGCGCTGGCTTTTCTTCATCGGACTGGTGATCGGGCTACTGTCCAAGGGCCCGCTGGCAGTCGTACTGGTCGGTATTCCAGTCGTTTTGTGGTTACTCCTTTTCAAACACGAGGTTGCCAGCCTGCGAAAATTTCCGTGGTGGAGGGGGGCTTTACTGACGGTGTTTCTGGTTGGCCCCTGGTATCTGCTGGCTGAACTCAAGACACCCGGGTTTCTGGATTATTTTATCGTAGGGGAGCATATTCGCCGCTTCCTGGATCCCGGATGGACCGGCGATCTGTACGGCAGTGCTCACGATCAGCCCAAAGGTATGATCTGGTTGTTCTGGTTGTGGGCATCGTTCCCCTGGGGACTTGTTGCACTGGTGGGCGTGATTGCCAGCTGGTTTGCTGGTCGAGGGACAGGTCGCATTCGGTTGCCGCTGTCACATCCTGGCTCCTGCTTTCTTTTTGTCAGTGCGCTGGCGCCCATGCTGTTTTTTACCGCCGCGGGTAACACGCTCTGGACCTATGTGCTGCCATCCTTGCCATTTACAGCCATGCTGATCGGTCGTTGGATTTCAGACATGGATTCCGTAAGACTTTTCGGAATGAGGCCGCTGTTGGTGGGATTGGTGCCCGTGCTGCTGACTGTTTTCGTGGGGCTGACTACGGCAGGCCTGATACCGTTCAAGACGGAAAAAGAACTGGTAAGCTATTACCTGCAGGTCAGAAAGCCTGGCGACAGTCCATTGCTCTACCTGGATGATCTGCCATTCTCGGCCAGATATTACTCGCGTGGAACAGCTATGGAAATTTCGGAGGACGATTGGAAGGAACTGCGGCAGCGCGATGGAGTACGACGATTCTATGTGGCTGTTCCCGAAGACTGGTCGGACCGGGAAATCGCGGCGCTATCGCCGTCAGCTGACAAGGTGCTCAGGAACCGCCGCTACCAGTTACTCGCTATAGAGACCCCTGTTCGAAATCTGCAATCGGCGTCGAATGCTGATGGAGCCCTATTGAATGACAGCTAACAGGCCGCCTCTAAGGCTACTGGTCGTGGAAGATCAGGTGGACCTTGCGGAGAATCTTTTCGAGTTCCTGGGTGAGGAACGCTATTCGCTTGATTTCGCGGCTGACGGTCTGACTGCCTTACACTTACTGGCCACTGAGAGCTACGACGTTATCGTACTCGACCTGATGCTGCCGGGCGTGAATGGCTTCGATGTTTGCCGTCGTATCCGACAGGACCTGCAGTGTCAGACCCCCATCATTCTGATGACCTCCCTCAGTGCGCTCAACGACAAGGAAAAAGGCTTTGAGTGCGGTGCGGACGATTATCTCGTAAAACCGTTTGAATTGCGGGAACTCCAGTTGAGAATCGAGGCGCTTCACCGGCGCCATTCACCGATGAAGCCGGTTCTGCAGGCTGGGGAGATCCGGTTCAACCCTGGCACCCTGGAAGTCGAACTGCGTGGAATGAAAACCACGCTTTCCGGCACGTCGTCCCGGTTATTCGAATTGCTGATACGAGCTTACCCGAATTTTCTCAGTCATACCGCGCTCAGCGATGCCTTATGGGGGGGTGCCCGCTACGGGGATGCCGAGGGAAACAGTCTGCGTACCCATATCTACACGCTTCGAAAAGCGTTGGCGGCAGACCTTGGCAACGGATTGGTGAAAACGGTTCATGGGCGGGGGTATCGTCTGGAGTCTCCCGAAGATGGCGACCGGACGACATCATGAAGTCCTCGTTGACGGCCAGGCTCACCCGAACCCTGTTTCTCCTTATTGCCGCCACTGCGGCGGTGTCCATATTCATTGTTGAGCAGTTTGTCGATGATGTAGAAGACACCATCCTGGATCTTGAACTGAAAGCGGACGCTGAGTATTTCAAGGAGCGGCTTCGCAACGATGAATTCCAGCCTGTAAAAACGGCAAGGCTGGAAGCAGTATTCCTGCCTGAGGGAGAGACTGAGGCGGTGCTGCCGACGTATTTCCAAGCACGCATCCTGCCATTTTCCCGGGAAATCGAAGTCGGCGAGACGACGCTGCTTATTGTCGGGGAACGACTTGAGGAACCCAATGGAAAACTCTTCCTGGCCCAGGATATTACCATCATGGAGAATCGTGAGTTCCTGGTTCAGCTGATCCTGATCAGCGTGGCGGCTGGTATGCTCCTGATCGGCTATTTTATTGCTCGTGGGAGTGCCCGCTATCTGGTGCGTCCGTTCAGAAACTTGACCCGTGAGGTGCTGGGTGCGGTACCTGGAACGTCGGTGCCGCGAATCAACACGAGTTATCGCGATCAGGAATTTTGCGACATCGCCGAGGCTTTCAACCGCTTTCTCTCAGAGCTTGAGCACCACATTGAGAGAGAGAAATCCTTTGTAAAGCTGGCCAGTCATGAACTGCGTACGCCCCTGGCGGTGATGAATGGCGCACTCAATGTGCTGGAGCAACGCCAAAACCTGTCGGAAGGTGATCAGAAGACCCTGGCCCGCCTGCGCAGGGCCATGCAGACCATGCGCGACGACATTGATGTTCTGCTGGAGCTTGCCCGCAGCGAGGCTTCGAGCGAAGGCTCCAGGATGGTTAAGGTGAGTGAGATCGTCCGGACCACTATTGACGATCTGGAGCATGGGCATCCCGACCAGGCTGGGCGCATTACGCTATTTGAAGATAATCCTGATGTGAGAGTCAGAACCTATCCCGTATTGGTGCGTATGCTAATGCGCAACCTGTTGCAGAATGCTCTGCGCCATACCAGGTCACCTGTTGAGGTTCATATGCTGTCGAACGGAATTCTGGTAAAGGATTTTGGTTCAGGTCTTCCTGACGCAGTGGTAAAAAACCTGAGGGTCTCGCGTGCAACCGGCGGCGGCTTGCCCAGAGCAGACCAACTCAACAATACAACCTTCGGTTTGCTCATTGTACGGTTGGTCTGTGAACGGCTCGGCTGGGGGCTCCAGGTTACACAGTCAGATGACCGGGGCACCGAGTTCATGATTGAGATCGGCAACCGGGGGTGATCAGTTTTACTGTTTCTGCATTTCATTCCAGATGCTGAACTCCCGTTTGCTCACCTTCAGGTCCCGGTCGGCATCCAGGTGATCGAGGATCAGCGTTGTTCGGGTTGAAGAGTCCAGGCCTCTATCGCTGGCATCTTCAACGCAATCATTCCGGCGGCTGAGTTCCTTAATCGTCAAATAGCCATCGCCGTTCTGGTCCATGCAGTCGAATCCTTGTAGCGAACCAGGGTGCAGAGGCGTAACGTCCGTGTCGAAGTTAGTCTGCTGGTGCTTTGGGTGGTATAGGTACTGGCAGGCCAATAAGGTTCGAGCGGACTCATCGATGTCCCACAGGCGGCGAAAAACTCTGAATAACGGAATGTCGGTATCCATCCCATAAAGGTCCACCAGGTGTCGCCAGGTCAGCTGTCGGGACTTCTCGGTAGGCTTGTGCAGCACGTTGAAGACCTCGATGTCTTCTTTGTACTGGGCAGCAGTTGCGCTTGCGGGACGGCCATGGAACAGCTCACTGATCTCGGCCAACATCATGGTGCGGCTGGAATGCACACCGTTGCGGCCGAACTTGAAGCCCAGTTTCTGCTGTGTAGCGGTGCTGCTCATTAACGATCATTCTCCAGGGTAAAGCCGGGGGCAATTGCTAGATTCGCTTGCTTCGCAACACCCTGGGGATCGCGCAGGGCCAGCTGGTACTCATCCGGGTTGAGGTGTGCATCCAGACTGCAATCCACACCCCAGCGCCGCAACAAGTAGGCAGCAGTGGCTGCTCTGGCGGTAAGCTGTAGGGATTGACCAGGTTGCAGGTTGTAATCGAGCTCTATCGCTCGAGCGTAAGCCGCTCTGGGGTGAGGGACAAGCTCCAGCTTCACCAAGCGTTGCCAGTCCTGATCCCGGTCAATGGATTCGGTTTGCCTATCCATCGGGGTAGCTGTGGTATGAATAGCGGTAATCCGGGTCAGTACAAAATCCCTGAACTGCCCATGGGTACGGCAATAGGCACGCACATGCCAGCGCAAGCCAGTGTTGACCAGGCTGTGCGGAACGATCTCTCGACGGGTTTCACCACTGCTGATCGAGACGTAGCTGATGCACAGAGCCTGTCCGCCATATATGGCGCGGGACACCGCAGCCAGGATATCCAGATCCGGCTGATTAAGCGCAGTGGCGTTATCAACCAGTATCGTCTGGGTGCATGGCTCCAGCCCAACCCCCTGCCCCAGGCTGAGGGTTTGCAGGGTGTGCTCCCGGTCGTAAGCAAACAGCGGCTTGAAACTCGCTGCTCGCCGATAAACCTTATCGCTGTGATCGTAATCCAGGTTCTGAGGTGCCAGCTGACGGTACAGCGTGAAGTCACGGGTGGCGTTGGATAATGCAATGGCGAAGCGCTCTACCAGATCCTGCCGGGTGACCTGCCCACGGAAACGGGCCAGAAAATCGATCTGCCACAGGCGTTCGCGCTGGTTGGGTGAAGCTTCCTGCGGGGTCGTCATCAGCATTCAGCAAAGTCCTTGTCTGCATCGCCAGGAAAGTCATGCTAAAAATGATGATAACAGGGAGAATGAACTGGTTCTATAGCTCGCCACACTTACCTTGAAGCGCAACGAAAAGAATGAATAACAGGCCACACATGTGGCCTGCCTCCTAGTACCCGGCTATCAGAGGATCAGCGGGTATGACATTGAGGACTGCAGTGTGCGCATCCGTCAGCCCGGGAGTAGTACATTCTTGCCGCCTGAACTGCAGGGTAGCAGCTGGCGTGGTAGCCAACTGACTGCCGTGACAATGGCATCCATGAGCAACCCTCCCGATGGACTTCGTGATCACCATTGGGCTGCGCAAGGGTGTTAACAAAATACTGTTTCAACATAGGGATACCTCAACGTTTCTCGGTTTGAGTTGTGCGCGGGTTTCTCCGCACCGTTTTCTCGGTAACGAACCGTCCAGTAATAGAGCTTCGGTGTATGGTTCGCTTGGCGTTACCGCTTTTTTTCGCAGCCATGAGTTACCTCGACTATCAAAACTGCTAGCAGCGACGGGCCGAGAGACAGATCAAACCGATGCAATACGCTTGCTTAAGCTGCGACTGCCACGATATAGTCCCAAGCCCAGCTTCTGCTTCGCAGTCGTTGGGTTTAGTCCTCTGGCCTTAGTTTTCGACGACGCAAGCCAGACAGACCGTGGAGCTCCGCCCCTCTTTGAGGGATCGGAGCTTTTTTTATGGGCGTTTTTTACCCATGGCTGGATTTATAGACAGTCATTTCAAAGAAGTCAAGCGCGAGACACCACATACTGGGTTATCATCAACTTTCAAGCGCTACATATAGTGTCCGCACCATTTCAGATTATGACTGGGAGAGCGTGAAACCAGCACCGCGCGCGAGCATCATTCTTGTTGGAGCAACTCCAAGGCGGCGCAGGTGGGCCACAATTGCTGGAAATGAGCGTCAGCATCATTGGAATACGCCCTTAGCCTCAGCTAGCGGCAAACGCCAGCGCCCATCACCATAAGACCTGGTAGCGGCCTTGCAAGGATAGCTGGCACGATATAGCTAGTCCGGCTGTTGAACATAACCAGGCTACTCAAGCTATCCAGTGCTATCTCATTCCGCTATTATTTCCTACTTCCCCCCATCCCATGATGCTGCTGCCCATAGTGCTTAGTAGCTGACTTGCAGAGATAACTGGCTCTATGAAACAAGCTTGATAAAGTCCTAGTAAAATCGTCCGCATTGCTCCTAAGGCGCCATGTCGCATTTGCAGGAAACTCTACCAAGCCCGACACATCCTGAAGTTCCAGCCCCAACGCGCTTGCCCACGCCTCATCCAAACGCCTGACCATATTAACCCTATCAGATCCAAGGCGACCAACAGTATAATAGGCATCCATGTTGAGCAAAATTAAAACATGATAGTGCTGAACGTTTCCGGTAGACATCTCTCTAACCCAAAAGTATCTGACTTTTGTGTCATGCGCATAAGTTGCAGCAACCCTTGCTCTATGCCGGTCACTTTCTATCTTTGCCTTAAATGACTCGAAGAAACGACTGATAACTTTATTAGTATTATAATCATCAGCAAGCCCCAGCCTATTGGGAATACGAAGATCTACTCTGAATGCTAGAACTCTTGGATAATCAGCCAATGCTGAATTAATCACCCCTCGAAGCCTTTCGAGATACTCCAAAATGAATGGACCTTTATCAACCATTACTGGAAGACCATAAAAACTATCAACATTAGCAACAGTCAGATTTCTATTCACCAATGAATCAACCATGCATCACCCATACTTTCAATACCACTATTTGATTACCCATAAAGCATATTACCCACACCGAAGAACACGCTTCATCATTGCGCCAGCAACTACTGATCTGCACGAGAAAAAAGATCAATATTTCACTCCTGAAAAATAATCAATAAATATAAAACCGATAGACTCATCCTCTTTTGGAAATTAACATTTCAATCCAATCGTCCACCTCACTTTCAACCCATCCCACGCTGCCTTCCCCTAACTGAACAGAAGCCGGAAAGCGTTTCTCAGCCATGTATTTGTACACAGTGGAACGTGCAAGCCCGGTTTTATGCATTACCTCTTTAAGACGAATTATTCGCATGAAGACGACCTCTGGTATTGGTTCAGAGGATTCGGGACATGGGTATATTTTTCCGAGGCTTTCTGCCCCGCGTGTGAGATAGCCGCAGGCGTGCTGGTAACCAGCGCTTAGCTAGCAAAAAATGGCCGGCTCAATGCTTGATAATGCCAATAGAAAATGCGATAAACGGGGGGGGTCGTGTTACGAGTAACGAAACATGTAACGTTACCTAATAACGCGACAGGTAACGTTACTGTGTAACGGAAAATTTACTGCAATTCACGGGTGGGCTTGGTGAAAAACCTCGTTAAATACAACGCTTTATTCGAATGGATCCATAAGCTTTCGGAAAAAGATCAGGAGTGGGCCCTTAAATACCTATCGGACAAAGGATTAAAGCTAGGAATAGAATCACCAACAATTTCAATGCAAGTTCCCGACACTGCAGAAAACAGAGAACTTAATATTAAGCTAAAGAACGCTTTCAGACAGCGCAAAATAAGAGAGCGAAGAACAGGAAAGAAAGCGTACAGCATTGTGCTTTCAAACACAGCAATAAAAACCTTGAATAAATTATCTAACCAAATGGCCAGTTCTAAAACAGATTTTCTCGAAAATCTGTTAAGCAAAGAAAAAGAGCTTATCTCACGAGAATACAAAATCAAAAAGCAGGAGAAGATACGGGAGGATTTGGAAGACAGGATCCAGATCAATAATATATTAGAAAAAGAACTTTCGTTTGCATTAACACGCCTGGCAATTCATCAACTGCACGAGCAGAGCCCAGCAAGCCAACATGTTCCTCTGGCCGACAAAAAAGACGACATAGAAGTCAAATTTAAAGAATTATGGGAAGAATCAAAAAACAACATGAAATTATTGGGACCAGCAATAAAGCCATATCACGTACTCTTTAATTCAGCTTGGAGCAAGCTAATTAACCTGCAGCCAGAAAGCAACCCCCAAAACAATACGAATAACGACAGCAACACCCCGAGCGGAGTAGCGGATTATACATCCTTCAATTTTGATGACCAACCTTGAATCCGGACTACCTTTAATGAACAAGAAAGCTTAGCGACGAGCTTAATAAGGATTCATCCTATTCCACTCTTCTTGTCATCGATACAAAGGTGGGCTATATAGCCGATGCGACTGAAGACATCAATCTTCAGCTATTTAAGACACCAAGGATCTGCTAATAACACCTTGACGAGGCTGATCTGCTTCGTGCTGCGTAATACACTGCCAGCCGGGGTAGCACTGTTAGCTACAAAGGTGCGATGAACCGGCTCGCGCCCCTAAGCGCAGATCGTTTTCTCAGGCCTTTGTAAGTGAAGCGCTCCCCAAGGCTGAAGAGCCGAAATACGAGAGCGGGCTTACCGTCCCGTACTGCCCGGTGTGCCAGAGAGAACGACCTTAGTCGGATGATGCGGATACAACCGGTAGATGACCTTAACTGACTTAGCTCACCAAAAAGTACACCAAGACAAAATTGAACCGACATCTTCACTTTTAAATCAATATGTTAGGAGCTCTGTTCAGATTACCCCGGCCCACCAAAAAGTAAAAAAAGACGCCTTCGGGCGTCTTTTTTTATGTCCATGATCCTGCCTGATACCCAAGTCTACATTTCTCTCTGCTTGCTGAAGGCCGGCGTAGCGCAGACGCGCTACACCCCTCGGGTTCACCGCGCAACAGCTCACCGCCGCAGACGGGGCGGAATGCACTGGTCACGGGCACACATCAGATCTGCGCCGAAAAAGTATCACACCGCCCCATATCCCCACTCTCAAACCCACGCTTGAACCACTCGACCCGCTGCTCTGACGTACCATGGGTAAAGCTGTCCGGCACCACCTCCCCGCCACCGCGCCGCTGCAGGCGATCGTCACCGATGGCAGCGGCGGCCTGCAACGCTTCCTCCAGATCGCCCGGCTCCAGCATATTGCTATAGCTCTGCGCGGCATGCCCCCATACACCGGCAAAGCAATCGGCCTGCAGTTCCTGGCGCACCGACAGCCCATTGACCACCGCCGCCGGCTGGCCCCGCCCGGCAGCGCGCACCTTCTGGCTGATGCCCAGCAGGGTCTGGATGTGATGGCCGACTTCATGCGCGACCACATAAGCCTGGGCGAAATCACCCGGCGCGCCGAGCTGGCGGTCCAGGTCGCGGAAGAAACTCAGGTCGAGGTAGACCTTGCGATCCGCAGGGCAATAGAAGGGGCCCACCGCTGCACTGGCCGAGCCGCAGGCTGACGCGACACGCTGGCTGAACAGCACCAGCACCGGCTCCTCATAGCGCATGCCAGCCTCGGCGAAGACCTTCTGCCAGGTGGTCTCGGTGTCGGCCAGTACCACGGAAACGAACTCGGCCAGCTCCTGTTCCTGCTCGGTGAATGTATGGCTCTGCTGGGCGCCGGGCCCGCCGGCCAGTTGCAGCAGGTCGATTCCCAGCATCCGCGCGCCGAAGAACACCACCACACCCAGCCCCAGCATGATGCGCCCGGCACGGGTACCTAGCAGCCAGGGCAGCAGGCGCAGCACAAGCAGCAGCCCGATACCTCCACCGCTACCCTGCAGCGGTTGTCCGCGGCGGTCTTCGATATTGCGGCTCTGCCGCCTGCCTCGCCAATCCATATCCGGTCTCCAGCGCTAAAGCATGAGTGGAACATAGTGTAGCGTCCCACCCGCACGGCGGCCCGCGCTGCATCCTGCCTCCTGTCTGCAACTTCCCGCAATCATTCGGCAAGTTGCGAAAACCTTCGATCGTCCTACTATCAATTAATTGAGCTCCATTGCGGGACATTGGTGCCCCCCTCTTCCACCGACACAGGAGTTGTCATGCATCCCTTCAAACATTCATTGATCTTCCTCGCCACTCTGGGCTTATTGGCAGGCTGCGACAACTCGTCTGACTCCGCCAACCAGAACACCACCTCCTCGCCGGCGACCACTACCGAAGCCGAACCGGTAACCCCGGCGAACCCGGTCGAGCCAACCGAGGAACCGGCCAACGCTGCCGAGGAACCAACCGAACAGGCGAATGACGGCCAACCCTTCAACGTCACCGAGGTAACCCAGTTCGACGCGCCCTGGGCCATGACCTTCCTGCCGGACGGGCGTCTGCTGGTGACCGAAATGGGCGGTACCCTACGCCTGCATGACCTCGCGAGCGATAACACCGGGACCATCAGCGGCGTGCCCGAGGTGGTCCATGCCGGGCAAGGCGGTCTGGGCGATGTGCTGTTGCACCCGCAGTTCGACAATAACCAGCAGATCTATATCAGTTATGCCGAAGCCGGCGATGGCGGCTCCGGCGCCGCGGTGGCGCGCGCGCGCCTGGTACTGGATGAGAATGGTGGCGGCGCGCTGGAGGATCTGCAGGTGATCTGGCGGCAGACGCCGAAGGTCAGCGGCAATGGCCATTTCGGTCATCGTCTTGCCTTCGACAACGATGGCATGCTGTGGATCACTTCCAGCGAGCGCCAGAAGTTCGATCCGGCACAGGACATGAACTCCAACCTGGGCAAGATGATACGGCTCAATGACGACGGCAGCGTTCCGGAAGACAACCCCTTCGCCGATCAAGGTGAGGTCGCTGCACAGATCTGGTCCCTGGGTCACCGCAATATCCTGGGGCTGGCATTCGATGCGGATGGCAAGCTCTGGGCACATGAAATGGGCCCCAAGGATGGCGATGAGCTCAACCTGATCGTCAAAGGGGAAAACTACGGTTACCCGCTGGTTTCCAACGGCAATCATTATGACGACACGCCCATTCCCGATCATGACACCCGACCGGAGTTCAAGGCGCCGGCCATCACCTGGACCCCGGTGATCTCACCGGCGGGCTTCATCATCTATGATGGCAAGCTGTTCCCGGACTGGCAGGGTAGTGGTTTCATTGGCGGCATGTCCTCCTTGTCGCTGGTACGTGTGGAGTTCGATGGCGAGGAGGCTCGCGAAGCGGAACAATTCGAGCTGCAGAAGCGTATCCGTGAGGTAGAGCAAGGCCCGGACGGTGCCATCTGGCTACTGGAAGACGGCACCCGCGGAGGTAATGGTGCCCTGCTGAAACTGACGTCGCAGGGTCAGTAGCAACAACACCGGAGCCAGTGCAACGCTGGCTCCGGTACTACTACCACAACCCTTCGGAGCACCAGCTCTGGCTGCTCCAATGCCATGTCATTTCGGGAACCGCATGGCCTGCGCCATGGCCGATAGCCAGCGCACCAAGGCATACCTATAATGAGAACACATTTCATTATCAATGATTGGACATTCACGTGAAGCTACCCGTTCCTCTGGCAGGCCTTGCCGCTGCCCTCCTGTTATCAACCTCCGCCACAGCCTTCGAGCTGGCCCACAGTGCCGGCACCCTGACCCTGCCTGCCACACCGGAAAAGATCGTTACCTTCGACCTGGCCGTGCTCGACTCGCTCGATACCCTTGAAGTCCCCATCGCGGGCGTGCCGCAATCGACCTACGAAGGACACCTGGCGAAATTCAACGGGACGCCGGCAGCAGGCAGCCTGTTCGAGCCGGATTATTCGGCCCTGAAGCAAATCAGCCCGGATCTGATCATCGCTGGCGGGCGTTCGCAAAGCGCCATGCCGCAATTGCAGAAAGTCGCGCCGACGGTATCCCTCACCACCAACCCTGCCGACTTTCTGAACAGTTTCAAAACCGCCAACCAGGCTCTGGCCAAGGCATTCAACAAGAGCGAACAAGCTCAGGCGGCACTCGCCGGTATCGATAGTGATGTGTCAGCCCTGCACCAAGCCAACGACGGCAAGACCGGTGCATTTCTGTTCGTGGTCGGCGGCAATGTCATGGCCCACGCCCCCGGTGATCGTTTCGGCTACGCGTACGAGCTGGCCGGCCTGCAGTCGGTACTGCCGGCGAAAGCACCGGAGACAGGCCGCCAGCCCCGCCCGGAGCCGGGCTCGCCGCAAGCCGAAGCGGCAGCGAAGGAACGCGCCCAGACCATCAGCAACATTGCCCAGGCCGACCCCGATTGGCTTATCGTCCTGGACCGTGGTGCCATCAATGGCGGTGAGAAAACCGCCGCCGCTACCCTGGCGCAGCACCCGCAGCTCAGCCAGACCACCGCCTACAAGGAAGGCCGCGTCTATTACGCCGATCCCAATAGCTGGTACCTGGTGGGTGGCGGCCTGACCAACCTGAAGGGCATCACCGCGCAGATGCTCGACGCCATGCAGTGAACCCCGGCGCCCGTCAGCGATAATGCTGACGGGCAACGCTGCGACGCAATCGGGCCGAGCGCAGCGGGCGCGCCTTCCGCCCCAGCCGCCGCCAGCCCAACACCACCCCGCTGACGCTGATCAGCAAGCCGCCCAGGCTCGCCAGCCACATCCAGCCATCCCACAACGGTCGACGCTCCAGCAGCGGCAACCAGTCCCAACTGTGCAGCAAGGCGAACAGCCAGCGCGAGGCACGTTGACGCTGATCAAGCTGGCCGAGCAGCGCACCCGTGTGCGGGTCCAGGTGCAGCCAGGTCTGGGCCGCGTCATCGAAGCGCACCCGCAGGATCGGCAGCGGCCGTTCCAGATGACCGAGCATGCTGTGTTCAGTCCGAGCGTAGTAGTAGAAGTCGTATTCGCCGAGTAGCTCGACCTGCAGTTGACCCTGCGGCCGGATCAGCTGCGCGGCGCGCTGCAGCTCCCGCTGCGGCAGGCTGTGCAACGGCTCGCCGCCCTGTGCCGGCAGCAACAGGCTGTCGCCCTTGCCATCCATGCCAAGCAGATAACCCTGCCCACCGACCAGCCGCCAGTGCAGTTCACGTACCGCCAGCCCGGCTGCCTGCAATTGCTGCAACGCCTGCTCCGGAGTCACAGGGAAGGCCTCGGCATGCAGCTCGCCACCCTGATAGGCGGAGGTGTCCAGCGGCACCCGGCTATCGAATACCCGCCAGGGATTCATCGACATCAGGCCGCTGAAGATCCACGCCAGCGCCAGCATGCCGAACAGCAAGCCGCCGATGTGGTGCCAGCGGGCGAAGCCCCGATAGGGGCTGCGCGAACCGCTGCGATAAGGCCTGGAAAAGCGCCAGCGCAGCAGTCCGATGATCATACCCAGCAGGGTCATCAGAGTGGCAGCCAGCGACAGGTAGATCACCACATCCGTCCACCAGCGATCCAGCACACCGCCGCGCAGCGGATAGACCCAGTGCAGCCAGGCACCGACCCAGTTCCAGGCACGTTCGGTGGCGGTCGCATCGCGCACCACCTCCCCGCTGCTGCTGGAAATGTACAACAGAGTGCCATCCTCCAGCGCAACGCGGTGCAATGGCCGGTCAGGGTCCAACGACCGCGTATGCGTCCAGGCATCCTCATCGACCAGCCCTCGATAGCTCAGCGCCCCAGGCCCTGCGAACTGGCGTGCGGCGTCCAACGCGGCTGCTTCATCGATGCTGGCGATCCGTTCACCGCTGCGCGCATCCACTGCGACCTTGTGCGAGCCATACTGCAGCACATAGCGCGGCTCGCCAGCCACCGTGGTCAGGCGTATGCTGCGCGGCGCCCTGGACTCGCCGCCGGCTGACAGCACCTGCGCCAAAGCTACACAGCAATCCTGCTGCGACAGCTCCGGCAACTGCGCCAGATGCTCGCGCTGGGTCAGCTTGGGATAGCCGACATACAGCATCACCAGACCAGACAGAAACCACAACGCCATAAGCAGGCACAGACCGATCCCCAACCAGCGGTGCCATAGATAAAGGTAGCGTTTCATGGCTCAGAACCGCACATCGAGGCTGACATCGACACTGCGCGGCGCACCCATGTAGTACTGCGCACCATAGGCCTGCTTGGCGTAGATCTCATCGGTCAGGTTGCGCAGCCGGGCGGTGACTGCCGTGTGTTCATCGAGTCGGTAGCGACCGAAGGCACCATACAGCGTATAAGACGGGGCTGTTACGGTATTGGCGTTATTCGCGTACACCGAGTCGACATAGCGCATATCGGCACCCAGTTCCAGCGCCGGCGTCAGGCGCCAGGTCAGCCACAGGTTGGCAACACTGTCCGGCACGTTAATCGGGGTATTGCCCTTGCGTGATACCGACACGCCGCCAACCGCTTCATTGAACTCATCATACTCGGCGTCCACATAGGCGTAGTTGGCTTCGGCCAGCAGTGTCGGGGTCAGTTGCAGCCGACCAGCCAGTTCTATACCTCGCGAGGTCTGCTGCCCGGCCTGCACGGTCAGATTCGGATCACTGGAATCGCGCACGGCAAAGTCACGGCGCACGATCTGATACAGCGCCACGGTCGCCGCGCCACGCCCGTCGAGAAAGTCGAACTTGCTGCCCAGCTCCCACTGTTCACCCTTGGACAGGTCGAACAGCCCGACATTGGAGTAGGTGGCCGAGGCCAGCGAGCCTGCCGGCAAATCCGCCGAGGTGCTGTACTGCAGATAGAGGTTGGCGGTCGGCGTCAGCTCATAGAGCAGGCCGAGACGCCCGCTGAGCGGCTCCCAGCGGCGTTCGAAGAAAGCCGGACTGGTCGGGCTGACCGCCCCGTAATTGGTCACCTCCATCTGCAGATGGTCATAACGCAGGCCGCTGAGCAACGCCAGCCGCCTGGTCAGCTGCAGATGGTTTTCCACAAACAGCGCTCGGCTGTCGATCTCGTGAAAGCGCTGCTTCTGCAGCCCGACATCCATACCGGGAATGTCCTGGAAACGGCCCGGATCGAAGTGGTCGGGATCAACCGTATCAAAGGTACCGCCGGATCGCGGGTACAGCGTCTGGCGCATACGTGAGCAATCCAGCCCCAAGGCCCAGCGGCTGGCCAGACTGAACAGCTGATGGGCGTGGCTCAGCTCCAGCCGATTGCCCAGCACATTCTGATCATGGCGTTGCAGGTAGGCACCGGAGCGCTCCACCAGACTGTTGTCGTCGCTGTAGCGGTAGCTCTCCAGGTTGCGGTAATCACGCTGGGCGTCATAGTAGTACAGCGTGTTACGCAGGCTGTATTCCGAGCTCAGCTGGTAGTCGGTAATCGAGCGTAGCCAGCGCACCCGCTGTTCATAGCGACCATCGGCGACATTGTAGTTCTCGAAGCGGCGGCGCTTGTCGATCTTCATGGTGCTGCCGCCAGTATTGAGGATCGGGCTGCCCCAGTAGGGGCTGTCTTCCTGGTCCTCCAGGTATTCCAGCGCCAGCGTATGACTCAGGTTGGGTGTCAGGTCGCTGAGCAGAGACACGGCCAGGCTGCCGGTTTCTCGTTGGTTGCGGTCGATATAGCCATTACTGTCACCACGGCTGACATCCAGCCGCATGAAGTGTCGCGTATCGCCGATATCCGCCAGCGCCTGGTTGAACCCCAGTGATACCTCCGACTCATCGAAACGGCCATAGCGCAGCCGCCCTTCCAGCAGTTGTTCATTGCGGCTGGCCAGCTTGCTGATGTAATTGACCGAGCCACCAACCGCACCGGCACCGTGCAGAAAGGATGATGGCCCACCCAGCAGCTCGATACGCTCGATCTGCCAGGCATCCACCGGCCGGGTCGCACTGCCATAGCCCAGATTGATGCCGTTGTAGAGCTGGGTGACCTGGTTCTGGGTAAAACCGCGATAGGACAGGAACCCACCGTAACCGGGATTGGCCGAGGCGTTGATCCCAGTCATGCCGTTGATCACGTCGTGGGTATCCACCGCACCACGTGCCTCGATGACGCTGCGATCGGCCACGCTGACCGAGGCCGGCGTCTCCCGGGCAGTCAGGTCGAGGCGCGAGCCGGTGCTGATGGGTTGGTCCAGGCTGACGCCGGTGGGCGCACTACCCTGCTCCCGGGTCTGTGCGGATACGGTACTGGCTGGCAGCGTCAGAGGGTCATTCTGCGCCCATGCCAAAGGGGTGACGCTGATGCACAGCGCCAGGGGGATGATGCGTAGGAACATATCCTAGCCTCCAGACTTTTTTGACAAGCCCAGCCACGCCCGGGCATGACAGCCCTGGCGGACGGGATAATTTCAAAGCACTGGAAGCTGTTCTGGAGAGGCGCGCGGATTGGCAGGAGGCCAGCGCGCCCGTACCGTGCGCGGTAGATAGAGTACCGGCAGCGGCCGCGAAGACTCCGCAGCGAGCCGGCCCAACAGACCGAAGAAAGCGGCAAGAATGATGGCGCTGAACGGGCTGGCGAACTCACAACCGGAGTCGGCGGATGAATGGGCATGCGCAGCGGCAGTCTGGTCATGCCCGGAATGATGCTGATGATGGTGGTCGTGCTCACCAACGACCGCAGAAGGCGCATCCATCGACCCATGCCCGACAGCGCAGTGCAACGCACTGAACAGAATACTGAACAACAGCACCCAGGCAAGCAACGAGCGCTCCTTGCGGGTCAGTGTCATCGGGCGCGACTCAAGATAGTGGATACCTCTGTGGTAAGACAGCAACTGTCCTTATACAGAGGTAGAGTAGCAGCAGATTCTGGCAAACAACATGCATTACAACGGTAGAAGCCGATCATGCATCACCTGCTTCATGACCGGCTCCAACCTCATCTACCCGGGCTGATCCAGAATCAGGCAGGTGGTGGTGGCATGGGCGTACAACTTGCCATCGGGGCCTACCAGGCGTCCTTCGGCGGTGGCCACTCGACGGCCGGCGTGAATCAGCTTGCCCTCGGCACGCACCAGCGGCACACCCTCGTGCAGGGCACGCACCATATTGACCTTCAGCTCCAGTGTGGTGAAGGCCTTACCCGCCGGCAAGGTGGTATGCACCGCACAACCGACAGCTGAATCCAGCAGTGTGGCAAACCAGCCCCCATGGACCATACCCAGCGGGTTGTAATGCTTGCGTTGTGGCCGGCCCTGGAAAACCGCAATGCCGGGCTCCATGTGGATCGGCACGAAATCCAGGGTGTCACCCATGGGCGCGGGCGGCAGTTCTCCAGCAAAGATTGCTTCAAATATCTCCATGCCGGTTCGTCCCATGACCTGCTCTTGCGTCACATCAGTGGCAGAACTCAGACGTGCACGAACCGCCTGCTCTTCTTCAAGCCAGCGGGCTACAACCTGGTCAACATTCATTGATAACTCCTTTCTCATGTCTGCTTGCATATACAATAGTTGCATATACAATACAGGATATGAAAAAAGATACCATCCAACCACGGGGTTGCACCAACCTGAGGCTACGCCAGCTCAATCGAGTGGTCTCGCGCCATTATGACCACTACGTAGCCGAAGCCGGACTCCGGACGACGCAGTATTCACTGCTGTCATACGTCGTGAAGCTGGGGCCCCTTCGCCCGAGCAACCTGGCCAGGTACATGCATATGGAAGCCTCCACCTTGACCCGCAACATGCAGCCACTGGTTGCTCAGGGCTGGTTGAAGATCAGCGCGGGAGAGGACGCTCGCAGCCGCGTTGTGACAGCCACCGACGCCGGTAAAGCCAAACAGGCGGAAGGGCAGCGTGCATGGAAAAAGGCGCAATTGGCCCTCAATGAGCAACTCGGCACGGAGAAAGTGGCCGCGCTGCATGCGCTGCTTGATGACTGCATTGAGTGCCTGGCCGAAGGGCCTGGCATCACTTCAAACGAATGGGCATAGCGCATGACCCAGGCAACAGAATCCGTCCGCCCCGCTGTACCAACGGCATCAGCCCCGGTTGCACCGCGGCAAGAACTCACCGGCGCACTGCTCTTTCTGCTGGCTGGGCTGGCTGCCCTTGGAGCACTGGCAACCAACATCATTCTGCCGACATTCCCGGATATGGGCGACAGCCTGAATGTGTCGGTCAAGGATCTCAGCGCCACCCTCAGCAGTTTCTTTATCGCATTCGCTCTCGGGCAACTGTTTGTCGGCCCGGTGTCAGACCGGGTTGGCCGCAAGTGGCTGGTGCTTGGTGGTCTAGCCACCTTTATTGTCGGCAGCGCCGTATGCGCCATGGCTGCCACATTGCCACAACTGATCAGTGGTCGGATCATCCAGGCGCTCGGTGTGTGTGCCACCTCTGTGCTGTCCCGTGCCATTGCACGGGATCTGTTCGAGGGCCAGCAGTTGGCCCGGGCGCTGTCGCTGATCATGGTGGCGATGGCGGCCGCTCCCGGTTTCTCCCCGCTGCTGGGCGGCGCATTCAACAGCTTGCTGGGCTGGCGCGCCACATTCGGCTTTGTCGCCGCGTTGGCCCTGCTGCTGGGCGTTCACTACCTCACAAGACTGGGCGAAACCCATGATGCGGACAGACGTTCGGCGCTATCCGTCGCAGAGGTGCTGGTCAGCTATCGGCAATTACTGCAAGACCGGCGGTTTATTGCCCCGGCCCTGTCCGTCAGTCTGGTGATCGGTGCGCTGTACGCCTTTTTCGCCATGGCACCAAATATCCTGCTGATCGGCTTTGAGCGCTCGGCACTGGGGCTCGGCCTGCTTTTCGCTGCCACGGTATTCGTGGTATTTGCGGCGGGGTTATCGGCACCGCGCCTGGCCCACCGCTGGGGGCAAGCAGTCGCGGCGCGGGCAGGCATTGTTCTCGCTTTGGCTGGCAGCCTGGCACTACTGCTCGGGCCGGAAGACTTTCCGTTCTTTGGTGCCGCGCTGACCCTGTTTCTGCTCGGCATGGGCCTGGTCAACCCACTGGCAACCGCTATCGCCCTGCAGCCCTTCGGCAAGCAGGCGGGTGCCGCCTCGGCATTACTCGGCTTCATGCAGATGGGTTGTGCAGCGGCGTCCATCATCATCGGCGCCAGCCTCGGGCTGTCCGCGTATACCGTACTGGGGGTGATTCTGACAGCGAGTCTTACCCTGGCATTGCTGCTGTTTCTTGTAGTGGAGTAATCAGACGCAGATCATTACCCGGTCCAGCGTCAGGCCATACCGCCTACTTTTTCGGGAAAACCGCCGGGTTCCTCTCGACGGTCACTTCCCGGGGGAAGACCTCTTCGCCACATTCGGAGCACACCTGCACGACATGAAATCGATGGTCGCAGCCATGGTGTCGGTGATACAGCGGCGGCCCTTTCTTGTCGGCCATATGGGTGTCCCCCCAGCGCACGATCGACATGATGATGGGATATAGCTCCAGGCCTTTTGGCGTTAGCCGGTACTCATACCGTGCGGGCTTCTCCTGATAAGCCACTTTGGTCAGGACGAAGTTATCCAGCAGTTTCTGCAGACGATCGGCCAGCACCGGGCGGGCGATGCCCAGGCTCTGTTGAAAGTCCTCAAAGCGCCGCACCCGCAGGAAGCAATCGCGCAGTACCAGTATCGTCCAGCGATCACCGATAACTGACAGCGTACGCGCCACTGAACAGGGCTCCTGGTCAAGCTCATTCCACTGCATGCATAGCCACCCATGTCGCAAAGAGTTGCAAAGGTACAAACGTGCTGATTGTACCTCAGCCCCCGGGCAGCGTCCCCATCCACAGCTGGCCCGACTCAGGCTCCAGTGCATGCAGACGCATTATTCTGGATAGTCAACATAATACACAGGTACAGATACCGATCAGCAGCCCAGCCAGCACTGTCACCTGCAAGACAGTCCACCTCCATCACCATCGACTAGACTGCCCATGACTCATCGCTGCCAGTGCGGCAACGCACCCAGCCATCACAATCACAAGAGGAAAGCCCGATGAACGCAATGCAGAAACTACCGGTTCTCGACGTCAGGGATCAGGTCAGCGCCGAGGAGTGGCAGACCCGGGTCGATCTGGCCGCCTGCTACCGCCTGGTCGCCATGAATGGCTGGGACGATATCGTGTTCACCCATATCTCGGCGAAAATTCCCGGTACCGAGCATTTCCTGATCAACCCCTACGGCCTGATGTTCGAGGAGGTCACCGCCTCGAATCTGGTGAAGATCGACCTGCAGGGCAACAAGCTGATGGACTCGCCCTACGAGATCAACCCGGCGGGCTTCACCATCCACAGCGCGGTGCATGAGGTGCGTCACGATGTAGGCTGCGTGCTACATACCCATACTGCAGCAGGAGTAGGTGTGTCCGCGCAGAAGGACGGTCTCCTGCCGATCTCGCAACAGGCATTGTTCGTGCTCGCCAGCCTGTCCTACCACGATTACGAAGGTGTGGCCCTGCGCGAGGATGAGAAGGTACGCCTGCAGCAGGATCTGGGCCGGACCAAGAGCATGGTGCTACGCAATCACGGGCTGATGACCTGTGGCCGAGACGTGGCCGAGGCCTTCCTCGGCATGCATACCCTGCAGCGCTGCTGCGAGATTCAGATCAATGCCCAGGCTGGTGGGAGCGAGCTGCTGCCGATTCCGCAGAGCATCCTCGACAGCGCCATCGAAAGCATGCGCCAGGTCACCAAGGGTGCCGGCGCCAACCTGGCTTGGCCCGCGCTGCTGCGCAAGGTACAGCGCGACAATCCCGGCTTCGATAGCTGATCAGTAGAACTTCCGTGCGCGCTGCGGCGTCATGCCGAACTGGCGGCGAAATGCGGTGGTGAAGTTGGCGGTGCTGGAATAACCAGCCTGCCATGCCGCCTCGCTGATGCTGACCCCGCGCTGCAGGGCGGCATGCGCCTGCTGCAGTTTACGCTGGCGCTGCCAGGCGAATACCGATATGCCCTGCGCCGCCTGGAACTGGCGCTGCAGGGTACTGGCGCTGGCCCCGACGGTGGCGGCGATGCGCTCCAGTGACCAGCCGTCGGCCTCGCCACTGTGCAGCAGCTCCAGGGTCCGCTGCACCAGGCGCTGCTGATGTGGCCGCTGGCGCACCGGCGCCGGCGGCTCGCCAACCAATTGCTCGATCACCCCGTGCACCAGCCCCAACACCTGCACCTCGCGCTGCAGATGACTCAACAGGTCGCCATCGGCATCCTGGCTCAACAGCATTTCCGCCAGCGCCAGCAACGGTGTGGTCGGTGTCCAACGATGCAAGGCCAGGTGCTGGCTGGGCTCGATCAATCGCCGGATGCCGGCATGCGCATCGAAGCCAGCACTGTCGAACCACTCGGGGGTCAGGCAGATAGACAACTTGCGGATATGCTGACCAGCGTGTGCCTGACGGGTGAAGGTTGCCGGCTCAGTCAGGGCGATGGCCATCCCCTCGGGGCGCCCAGGCCTCGGTGCGACCTGCAGGCGCCGGTCGTCGTATTGCGCCTGACCATCGCCGTGCATGAACAGCACCAGGCTCAGCCGCGGGCTGACCTCGACCTGGGTCGAGAAGTCGTGCAGCTCGATACAGTCGGAGCAATGCAGCGACAGTCCCGAACGCAACTGCTGCCAGTTCAGACGGCCCTGGAACAAGGGAGTCTGCTCGGGCGCCTGCTCTGTCAACCGCACCGGGGTACCCAGCCGCCGGGCCAACTCCCCTACCCGGACCATATCCTGCTCACTGCCCATATCACTGCCCCTGCTTTTGCTGTCGGCGCAAAGGAAATTGATGCTGGCGCAAAACGATTTTGCCCAGCACTGTGCCAGACTACGCGCCGCCAGCAATAGATGCAAATCATTCGCATTATCGAGCAATACGCCCACACCGTTCAAGGGACGATACCTATGCCTCTCTCCGCCACGCGCCATACGTTGTGTTACAGCCGACTTTCCCTCGCCATCCTGCTTGCCCTGGGTGCGCAGCACACGCTGGCCGCCGATGAGGATGTCATCGAGTTGCAGAGCATCCAGGTGCTGGGCACCGCGCAGCAGGAGCTGCTGCAGGCACCGGGGGTCTCGGTGATCACCGCCGAGCAGATCAGCAAGACCCCGCCGGTCAATGACATCGCCGAACTGATCCGCAAGCAGCCGGGGGTCAACCTGACCGGCAACAGCGGCTCCGGCGCGCGCGGCAACAACCGGCAGATCGATATCCGCGGCATGGGCCCGGAAAACACCCTGATCCTGATCGATGGCAAGCCGGTCTCCTCGCGCAATGCGGTGCGCTACGGTTGGCGCGGCGACCGCGATACCCGCGGTGACACCAATTGGGTGCCGGCCGAGCAGATCGAACGCATCGAGGTACTACGCGGCCCGGCGGCGGCGCGCTACGGCAATGGCGCGGCCGGCGGGGTGGTCAATATCATCACCAAGGGGCCGGGGCTCGAGCACCATGGCGACATGACGCTGTACATGAGCATGCCGCAGCACGATGAGGAAGGCGCCAGCCGGCGCTTCAACTTCGGACTCAACGGTCCGCTGAGCGAGAACCTGGCCTACCGCGTGTACGGCAACATCAGCAAGGCGGACATGGACGATGCCGATATCAACGCCGGCCACAGCCTGCCCGGACAGAGCACCGCCGGGCGCGAGGGGGTACGCAACCGGGATATCAACGGCGTGCTCAGCTGGTACCTGACCGACGAGCAGAGGCTGGAGCTGGAGGCCGGCTATGGCCGGCAGGGCAATATCTATGCCGGCGACAGCATGAACAACGTCGAGTCACCGGCGCTGGAGGCACTGCGCAACCCCTGGCTGGGGCGCGAGACCAATATCATGTACCGCCAGAGCTACGCCATCACTCACCACGGCGAGTGGAGCTTCGGCGACACCCTCAACTACCTGCAATACGAACACACCGACAACCGCCGCCTGCAGGAAGGCCTGGCCGGCGGCCCGGAAGGCAGCATCCTCAACAGCAACTTCGGCACCATCGAACTGGAGACGCTGACCGCCCACAGCGAGCTCCACCTGCCGCTGGCGACACGCATCGAGCAGATGCTGACGCTGGGCGCGGAGTGGGTCGGCCAGCGTATGGACGACCCCTTCTCCAATACCCAGACCACCACCGAGGCCGGTGATATCCCCGGCCTGGTCAATGGCGACCGTGACACAAAGAGCTCGGCGCGCATCGCCTCGGTATTCATCGAGAGCAACATGCAACTGCGCCCCGGCACCATACTGACCCCCGGCCTGCGCTTCGACCACCACAGCCGTACCGGCAGCAACTGGAGTCCGGCACTCAACCTGTCCCAGGCACTGGGTGAGGACTTCACGCTCAAGGCCGGGATCGCCCGCGCCTACAAGGCGCCGAACCTGTACCAGACCAACCCGGACTACCTGCTGTACAGCCGCGGCCAGGGCTGCTGGGGTGGCGGTGGCGCCTGCTACCTGCGCGGCAACGAGAACCTGGACGCCGAGACCAGCATCAACAAGGAGATCGGCATCGAGTTCCGCCGCGATGACTGGGTCGCCGGCATCACCTGGTTCCGCAACGACTACCGCAACAAGATCGAAGCAGGTCGCGACAGCATCGGCAACGCCGTCGGCGGCAGCAATCCGGCCTACGCCGATGCCGATATCTTCCAATGGGAGAACGTGCCCAAAGCGTTGGTGGAGGGTCTGGAAGGGACGCTGAACCTGCCACTAGCCAGCAATCTGGACTGGCACACCAATTTCACCTACATGCTCAACTCGGAGAACAAGGAAACCGGCGAACCACTATCGATCATCCCCGAGTACACGGTCAACTCGACCCTCGACTGGCAGATCAACCAACCCTGGTCGGCGCAGGCCACCGTCACCTGGTACGGCCGGCAGGAGCCGGGCAAGTATGGCTACCAGGGCAATGTACTGAGCGGCGATGCCCGCCGTTCGATCTCGCCCTACAGCCTGGTCGGCCTGAGCAGCCGCTACGCCTTCACCGACAAGTTCAGCGTCAGCGCCGGCGTCAGCAACCTGTTCGACAAACGCCTGTACCGCGAGGGCAATGCCAACGTGGCCGGTGCCTACACCTACAACGAGCCGGGCCGGACCTTCTACACCAGCATCAGCAGCAGCTTCTGAGCAGCACACAGGCTGCATGGCAGGATCGGGCCCAGCCCGGTCCTGCCTGCATCTGCGCCGCATAGGCATTACACTGTCCCGCAAGCCATTGCGGAACCTTGCCCATGCAAGTCGAACTGATTGAAATACGCGACCACCTGAGTCGCTTCGCCCCCTTTGACGAATTGCCCGAAGACACCCTGGACGAAATCGCCCGGCAGACGCAGGTGCGCTACTTCAAGGCCGGCACGTCAATCCTGCAGCAGGACGAGGAAATCACCGAGCTGCACTATATCCGCAGCGGCGCGGTGGAGATCTATCGGCGCAACGGCGAACTGTTCAACCGCCTCGGCGAGGGCGACATCTTCGGCCAGGCCGGCCTGCGCCGGCACGGTCGCGTACGCTTCCCGGCCCGCGCCCTGGAAGATACCCTGATCTACTTCATTCCCGGCAAGCTGTTCAGCGAGCTGTGCGACCAGCACGATAGCCTCGCCGACTTCGTCGACACCGAGGGCTCGGGGCGGCTGCGCTCGGCGGTGGAACCCCAGGGGCGGGCCAGCGAGCTGATGAAGATCCGCGTCAACAAGCTGATCAGCCGGCCGCCGGTGATGCTCGACGCCCAGTCCAGCATCCACCGCGCGGCTGCGGTAATGACCGAACAAAGCGTATCGGCGCTGCTGATCACCGAAAGCGACCCGGAGCAGACACAGCTGCAGCGGGTGGTCGGCATCATCACCGACCGCGACTTCCGTACCCGGGTGGTGTCCGAGGCGCTACCACCGGAAACGCCCTTGCACAGCATCATGACCGCCGACCCGATCACCCTGCAGGCCAGCGACTCGGTGTTCGAGGCCATCCTGTGCATGCTGCGGCACAACATCCACCACCTGCCGATCCTAAACCGGCGCCGGCCAGTGGGCCTGATCAACCTGGCCGACGTGATCCGCTACCAGTCCCAGAGCAGCCTGTACCTGGTCAACGACATCTTCAACCGGCAGTCGGTCAGCGAACTGCAGAGCCTGCTGCCGGACGTACGTGCCACCTTCCTGCGCATGGTCGAGGAAGAGGCCAGCGCGCACATGATCGGCAGCGCCCTGTCGAGTATCGGCCGCAGCTTCATCCAGCGCCTGCTGGACCTGGCCGAAGAACAGCTGGGGCCGCCACCGCTGCCCTACTGCTTCATGGTCATGGGCTCCATGGCCCGGGACGAGCAACTGGTGGTGACCGACCAGGACAATGCGCTGATCATCGACGACCGCTTCGATCCGGCCGAGCATGACGACTACTTCCTGCGCCTGGCGACCTTCGTCAGCGACGGCCTGGCCGCCTGCGGCTACAGCTACTGCAAGGGCGACATCATGGCCACCAACCCGCGCTGGCGCCAGCCGCTGAAGGTATGGAAAGGCTATTTCAGCGACTGGATCGAACGGCCCAACCCGCGCACCCTGCTCAACAGCAATATCTTCTTCGACCTGGAGGCGGTCAGCGGCCAATCCGATTTCGTCGAACAGCTGCGCGAACTGATCGCCACCAAGGCCAGCGGCAATTCACGCTTCCTCGCCCTGATGGCACGCAACTCGCTGAACCGCACCCCGCCACTGGGGTTCTTCCGCACCTTCGTCATGGAGCAGGACGGCAAGCAGAAGAACATCATCAACATCAAGGGCCGCGGCACCGCACCGCTGACCGACCTGATCCGCGTTCATGCGCTGGCCTGCGGGTCTACCGCGCAGAGCTCCGTCGACCGGCTGGAGGATATCGCCAAGACTCGCTTGATGCCGCCCGAGTCGGTGGAGCGGCTGCGCTATGCGCTGGAGTTCCTGTCGCTGGCGCGCATCCGGCACCAGGCGCTGGACATCCAGGAAGGCCGCGAGCCGAACAATTACATCGAGCCGGAGAACGTCTCGGCGGCGGAGCGGCACGGGCTGAAGGATGCCTTCCAGATCCTCAGCAATGCACAGAAGTTCCTGCGCTATCGCTACCCCTACACCAACGGCAGCCGGCCAGCATGAACGACCCGGCACAGCACCCGCGGCTCGACTGGCCGCAGTACATGCAAAGCATGCTCGAAGCCACCCGGCAACCCCTGCTGGCACGCTTCTACCAGGCCGATTGGCCGACAGCGGACAGGCCACTGCAGGACGTCGAGTTCGTCGCTCTGGATATCGAAACCACCGGCCTGGATGCGCGACAGCATGCGATCGTCAGCATCGGCCTGATCCCCTTCACCCTGGCGCGCATCCGCAGTGACCAGGCCTGGCAGCAGCTGGTACGACCACAGAGCGATCTGCTCCCCGAGTCGGTGGTGTTCCACCACATCACCCACTCGGATATCCGTCGGGCGCCACGCTTTACCGAGATCCTGGAGGAGTTACTGGAACGCATGGCGGGCAGGATCGCGGTGGTGCATTACCGCAACATCGAGCGTGCCTTCATCGACCAGGCGGTGCAGCAGGCCCTGGGCGAAGGCCTGATGTTCCCGATGGTCGATACCATGCAGATCGAGGCGGGGTTATATCCCCGACGCCAACCGGGTTGGCTGAAGCGCCTGCTGGGCAAGGAACCGATCTCGATTCGACTGGCCGACAGCCGCACCCGCTACGGCCTGCCGCTGTACCAGGCACACCATGCCTTGACCGACGCCCTGGGTACCGCGGAACTGCTGCAGGCGCAGGTGGCGACGCACTTCTCGGCGGAGTGCCGGTTGGGGGATATTTGTTGCTGAGACGGGTTTCCCCCTCTCCCCAACCCCTCTCCCACGAGGGGAGAGGGGCTTGCCTGTGCCTGCTGGACTTCCTGATTGCTTCTGAAATCTCACAGCTGCAGGCAAACGCAGACCCTACAGCAAAACACTTTCTGAGCCCCTCTCCCCTCGCGGGAGAGGGGTTGGGGAGAGGGGGAAGTCCAAACCTACCGCGGCTCGCTCATCAGGCCCTTGACGATGGCGATGCAACCAACCAGCAGCACCACAGTGAACGGTAGTCCGGTGGACACCGCCATGGCCTGCAGCGCCACCAGCCCGCCACCGAGCAGCAAGGCGATGGCCAGCACGCCCTCGATCACCGCCCAGAACACCCGCTGGCCGACCGGCGCGTTGACCTTGCCGCCGGCGGTCACGGTATCGATCACCAACGAACCGGAGTCAGAGGAAGTGATGAAGAACATGACCACCAGCACGATGCCGACGAACGAGGCAATGCCCGACAGCGGCAGTTGGCTGAGCATGGTAAACAGCTGCAGCTCCAGTGCCGCCTCCTGCACCCCGGTGAAGTTGTCCACCAGCACCTGTTGGATGGCACCACCGCCGAACGACGTCATCCACAGCACCGAGACCAGCGAGGGCACCAGCAGGACCGCAATCAGGAACTCCCGCACCGTGCGTCCACGGCTGACCCGGGCAATGAACATACCGACGAAGGGCGACCAGCTGATCCACCAGGCCCAGTAGAAGGCGGTCCAGCCCTGCACGAAGTTGGTATCCTCACGCCCGACGGGATTGGCGAGCGCTGGCAGGTAGGCAATATAGGCGCTCAGGTTGCTGAACAGGCCCTTGAAGATTTCCAGCGTCGGCCCGACGACGATAACGAACAACAGCAGCGCCAGCGCCAGCAGCAGGTTGATCTTGGACAGTTGCTGCACCCCCTTGTCCACGCCCGATACCACCGACCATAACGCCACCGCAGTGATAGCGATGATCAACAGCACCATGGTCAGGTTGCCAGTGGGTATGCCGAACAGATGCTCCAGGCCCGCACCCGCCTGCTGGGCACCGATCCCCAGGGAGGTAACCAGGCCGAACATGATGGCGAACACCGCGAGAATGTCGACCACATGCCCCGGCCAGCCCCACACCCGCTCCCCCAGCAACGGATAGAAGATCGAGCGCACACTCAGGGGCAGCCCTTTGTTGAAGGAGAAGATCGCCAGCGACAGCGCAACTATGGCGTAGATTGCCCAGGGGTGCAGCCCCCAGTGGAAGATGGTAGCCGCCATGCCCAGGCGCACCGCTTCCTCGGCGTTACCGGCGGCTCCACCCAACGGCGCCCAGTCGGTGCGCTCGCCGTTGGCGCCCAATGTGATGCCGTCATAGGCCGCGGTGAAATGCGACATGGGCTCGGCAACACCATAGAACATCAGGCCGATGCCCATGCCCGCAGCAAACAGCATCGAGAACCAGCCGAAATAGGTGTAGTCCGGGGTCGCCTCCTTGCCACCGATGCGCACCTTGCCCAGCGGTGAGACGATCAAGGCCAGGCACAGCAGTACGAAGATGTTGGCGGCGCCCAGGAAGAACCAGTCCATCTTGCCGGTCACCCAACCACGCAGACTGCCAAATACCGCCTCCGCCTGATCCTGCAATGCCAGGGTCAGTAACACGAACAGCAGGATGGTGCCCGCCGAGATGAGGAAAACCTTGCTATGGATATCCAGATTGATGGTCAACTGACCGGAAAAGTTGTCCTGCCCTATCACATAATCGGTGTCGATCAGGTTGGTTTCGCCGGACGGGGCGGGGATGCCATCGTCATTGACGATGGGCGCTTTTGCCTCGGTTTCATTCGTGGGCTGGGTTCCCATGGAACTACTCCTTGCATGTCATTGTGTCAGCAGCACACCGCCTTAACCTTAGCCGCTTGGCTAGAAAATGGCCGCAAAAGCACTACAGCATAACGCAACGGTCAGCTCGATAAAAATCCGCCGCCAACGCACCGGCTCACCAGCTGCCAGGCCAACATGAGCCATTTCGATATTCATCAAGAATAAATTGAGTTTGTCTCATGAACCCAGGGTGTCGAAAATTCTTCCCGGATTCTTTACTGGAGCAATTGCCATGACCCTGGCCCATAACCTCGGCTTCCCCCGCATCGGGCGTGACCGCGAACTGAAAAAAGCCCAGGAAGCCTTCTGGAAAGGCGACCTGGACGAAGCCGGCCTGCGCGCTGTCGGCCGACAACTGCGCGCCAGCCACTGGCAGATACAGAAGGAGGCGGGTATCGAGCTGCTGCCGGTCGGCGACTTCGCCTGGTACGACCAGGTGCTGACCCACTCGCTGACCTTCGGCGTCATTCCCGAGCGTTTCCGCAGCAAGGACAACGCCAAACCCACGCTGCAGACGCTGTTCGCCATGGCCCGCGGGGCTGTTGGCCATGACGGCTGCTGTGGCGGCGCGCATGCCCAGGAGATGACCAAGTGGTTCGACACCAACTACCACTACCTGGTCCCCGAGTTCAGCGCCGACCAGCAATTCGCACTGAGCTGGGAGCAGCTGTTCGAGGAAGTCGACGAAGCCATCGCCCTCGGCCATCAGGTCAAGCCGGTGGTCATAGGCCCGCTGACCTACCTGTGGCTGGGCAAGATCAAGGGCGCCGAATCTGAAGACAAGAGCTTCGACAAGCTCGAACTGCTGGAGCGCCTGTTGCCGCTGTACAGCGAGATCTTCCAGCGGCTGGCCGCGCAGGGTGTGGAGTGGGTGCAGATAGACGAGCCGATCCTGGTGCTCGACCTGCCGCAGGAATGGAAGAACGCCTTCGAGCGTGCCTACAACCTGCTGCAGAAGGAGCCACTGAAAAAGCTCATCGCCACCTATTTCGGCGGCCTGGAAGACAGCCTCGGGCTGGCGGCCGGTCTGCCGACCGACGGCCTGCATATCGACCTGGTACGCGCACCGGAGCAATACCCGACCATCCTCGACCGTCTGCCTTCCTACAAGGTGCTGTCGCTGGGTCTGGTCAACGGCCGCAACGTCTGGCGCTGTGACCTGGAAAAGGCCCTGGAAGTGGTCCGCCATGCCCATGAGCGCCTGGGCGATCGCCTGTGGCTGGCGCCGTCCTGCTCGCTGCTGCACAGCCCGGTGGACCTGGAGCGGGAAGACCAGTTGGACGCCGAACTCAAGAGCTGGCTGGCGTTTGCCGTACAGAAGTGCGCCGAAGTGGCGACCCTGGCCCGCGCCGCCGACCAGCCGGACAACCCTGAAGTGGCCGCCGCGCTGGCCGCAAGCCGCGCGGTACAGGCCAGCCGTGACGCCTCCACACGCATCCACAAACCCCAGGTACAGGCCCGCCTGGCCGCTATCCGCCCGGCCGACAGCCAGCGCCACGCCCCCTTTGCCGAGCGCATCGCCAAACAACGTGCCGGCCTGAACCTGCCGGCGTTCCCAACCACCACCATCGGCTCGTTCCCGCAGACCCCGGCCATCCGCCTGGCCCGACAGTCGTTCAAACAGGGCAAGCTGAGCCAGGCCGAATACACCGAGGCCATGCACAGCGAGATCCGCCATGCAGTCAGGGTGCAGGAGCAGTTGGGGCTGGATGTGCTGGTGCATGGCGAGGCCGAGCGCAACGACATGGTCGAGTACTTCGCCGAGCAACTCGATGGCTACGCCTTCACCCGCTTCGGCTGGGTGCAGAGCTATGGCTCACGCTGCGTCAAGCCGGCAGTGATCTATGGCGACCTGAGCCGGCCCAGGGCCATGACCGTGGACTGGATCACCTACGCCCAGGGCCTGAGCGACAAGGTGATGAAGGGCATGCTGACCGGTCCGGTGACCATGCTGATGTGGTCCTTCCCGCGCGATGACATTTCCCGGGAGCAGCAGGCGCGACAGCTGGCACTGGCGATCCGCGACGAGGTGGTGGACCTGGAAGCCGCTGGCATCAAGGTGATCCAGATCGACGAGGCCGCCTTCCGCGAGGGCCTGCCACTGCGCAAGTCCGGCTGGCAGCACTACCTGGACTGGGCCACCGAGGCCTTCCGGCTGACCGCCAGCGGTGTGCGCGATGACACCCAGATCCACACCCACATGTGCTACAGCGAGTTCAACGACGTGATCGAGTCGATCGCGGCAATGGACGCGGATGTGATTACCATCGAGACCTCGCGCTCGGATATGGAATTACTGGAGGCCTTCGAGCGGTTCGCCTATCCGAACGAGATCGGTCCGGGGGTATATGACATCCACTCGCCGCGCGTGCCGAGCCAGGAGCAGATCGTCAACCTGTTGCGCAAGGCGGCGCAGCGCATTCCCGCCGAGCGGCTGTGGGTCAACCCGGACTGCGGCCTGAAAACCCGCGCCTGGCCGGAAACCGAGGCCGCGCTGGTGAACATGGTCGCCGCCGCCCGCGAACTGCGTGGCGAAGTGGGGGCCAGTGCCTGAGGCCTCTGGTACCGTCATCCTCGGCGCCGGTGGTAATGCTGCTTGCTTAACGCCGTCATACTTCCCTGAACCTCGTCATCCTTCGCGAAGGCGAAGGATCCAGGGGTGCTGGCTGACTCGGAGTGGCCTGTGGATCCTTCGCCTTCGCGAAGGATGACGAGGATAGGCGAAGAATGACTAGGATAGACGCACGACATTACCGCCGGCGCCGAGGATCACGGATCTATGTACTCGGCCTCGAACGATCAGGGCCGGGCGTCAGCCGACTGGATGATGCCAAGCACATCGGGTGCGCTCAGCCGGTAGCTTTTCATCAGTGCCTTGAGTTCATCACTGAACTCCCGCGCCTCGCGCAGGCGTTCGGTCTTCTTTCTGGATTCAAGCTGTTCCAGACTCTCGGCAAGTTTGCGTTCGATTTCCCGAAACGCAGCATTCTTGGTCATAGGCAACCTATCACGAAACTTAATGAATACCTGTGTTGCAGCGGACGGCAACCGGGCATCGGCCGGATACGGCTGGGCTGAACCTGCACAGGTCAAAACGTGTTCAATGGCGTGAGGGCCGTATACATCGGTGACAACGGGTCATGCTGTCAGACCGCCCTGGCCGGACGTTGTCCCATCGACTCCGCTCGATACGACGAATGGAACAGTCTTCTTGCAATGATCGACCGCACGGTGCCGGTGCTCGGGAAAACGGCAGGCGGTCGAACGAGTTTCAGGCCGGACGGCCAGCGGAGCGAATGGATTCTAGGGTCTGTTGCCGCTTCAATGCAAGCCGCAACGACGCCATCCGCGGCATCACCCACATGAATACCCCCGCGCCGACCCTCAACTGTCACCCAGATCCAGCCCGCTCAGACGCCGCACCGGCTGTGCCACCGCCGCCTCGAAGATCCCGGCGCGGGTCTCGACCAGGGTAAAGTCGCCACTGGCCCGGGTGATGGCGGTGTACACCAGCTCCTTGGTCAGCAACGGACTGCGGTTTTCCGGCAACACCAGCAGTGCATGGGCAAACTCCGAGCCCTGGGACTTGTGCACAGTCATGGCGAACACGGTCTCCACCCCCGACAACCGGCTGGGCAGCACGAAGCGCAGGCCGCCGGAGCCGTCGTTACGCGGGAAGGCCACACGCAACACCCTGGCTTCGGCCTCGCCGGGCTGCAGTGCCGGCTCCTTGACCATCAGCGCGATGCCGATATCACCGTTCATCAGCCCCAGGGCATAGTCGTTGCGGGTCACCAGCACCGGCCGGCCCTCGTACCAGCCGCGCGGCTCCGGCAGCAGGCCACGGCGGTGCAGCAGCGCGGCGATATGCTGGTTCAGCCCCTCCACTCCCCAGGGTCCCTGGCGCACCGCGCAGAGTACCTGGAAGCTGTCGAAAGCCCGCAGCACCTGCTGCGCCCACTGCTCCCAGGCCGGATCACGGGCGGCCAGCTGTGCCGGCGGCCGCTGCTCACCCAGCAGCCGCAGATAATCGGCGTAACCGGGCAGTCGTTCACTGCCCAGCATCAACTGCGCCAGCAGCGGGTCGGCCTGCCCGCGCAGCACCTGGCTGCGGATATCGGCAAAGCGGCCCCCGGCCAGTACCTGCCTGGCGAGCGGCGGGTCGGCGCGATTGACCGCCCGGGCCAGCTCACCGATGCCACTGGCCGCGCCAAACCGGTGCGAATGCCGCAGCATCACGGTCTGCTGCGCCAGTGGATGACGGCGCTCATCGCCGGCCTGCAGGCCGGCCCCGGCCAACGACTGGCCGCTGACCAGCTCCAGCCACTGGCGGGTGGCGTCACTGTAGCAGCCGGCCTCGGCATCACGGCACAGGTCACCGAGCACCGCGCCGGCCTCCACCGAAGCCAACTGGTCCTTGTCGCCGAGCAGGATCAGGCGCGCCTGTGGCGGCAGCGCTGCCAGCAGGCAGGCCATCATCTCCAGGTCGATCATCGACGCCTCGTCCACCACCAGCACATCCAGCGCCAGCAGGTTGCCGGCATGGTGGCGGAAATGCCGGCTGTCCGGACGGCTGCCGAGCAGACGATGCAGGGTGGTGACCTCCCGGGGGATCTGTTCGCGCACCGCGTCCTCCACCTGCAGGCTGCCGACCTGGCGGCCGATGGACTCGGTCAGGCGCGCCGCGGCCTTGCCGGTGGGCGCCGCCAGGTGGATGCGCAGCGGCTGACCGGCCTCTACCGCCGGGGCCTGCAGCAGCGCCAGCAGGCGCACCACCGTGGTGGTCTTGCCGGTGCCGGGGCCGCCGGTGATGATGCTGAAGGCGCCACGCGCCGCCAGGGCGCAGGCCAGCCTCTGCCAGTCCGGCTGCTGGCGGCTGTCGGCAAACAGCTGGTCCAGCTGCCCCGACAGGTTCTCCGGCAGCGCCAGCGGGGTCTGCAGGCGCTGCTGCAGGGCCGCGGCTACCTGCCGCTCGTAGTTCCAGTAGCGGCGCAGATACAACCGCTGACCGTGCAGCACCAGTGGCCGCTCACCCAGCGCTGCAGCAGCGTCACCGCCGACCTGCTCGACCAAGGGGCTGGCGGCCAGCACCTGGCACCAGTGCCGGGCCGTCACCGGGCGCAGCAGCTCCGAGGGCAGGCGCACATCCTCGCCGGCCTGCTGCCCTTCCGGCGGCAGCGACAGGCTCAGATCGGGCGCGCCCAGGGTTTCGGCCAGATCCAGGCACACATGACCATGGCCCAACTGGTGGCTGGCCAGCGCCGCGGCCAGCAGCACCAGCGGCTCGGCATCCGCCTGCATGTCCTGCAGAAACAGCGCCAGCGACCGGTCCAGCGCACGCAGCCAGCCGACCTCAACCCATTGCGCCAACTGGTGCAACACCTCGGCAGCGGCCAGCACGGGCGGCGGCGACGCCGGCTGTTCGCCCAGCAGGTCCAGTTGTCCGAATTGCCCCGGATCACCTCGGCTCATGTCCACTCCTCCTCCAGCGCCTGACCGGCGAACAGCCGGTCCAGATTCTCGATCAGCTGTCGCGGCGGGCGGTCATGCCAGATGCCCGCACCCGGCGCTTGCCCACCGCGCACGAACCAGTACAGCGCACCGCCGATATGCCGGTCATAGTCGTAATCCACCAGCCGCGCGCGCAGCTGGCGATGCAGCGCCAGCAGGTAGAACACATACTGCAGGTCATAGCGGTGCTCCAGTACCGCCGCACCCATGGCCTCGGCGGTGTAGGCGCCGGCATCGGCGCCCAGCCAGTTGGACTTGTAGTCGACCACGAAATAGCGCCCCTGGTGCTCGAACACCAGATCGATGAAACCCTTGAACAGACCGTTCAGGCGGTCGCGCAACAACGGCGCCCGAGCCCTGCCATCCAGGGTATGGGCGCAGACCAGTTGATCGATCCGCTGCACATCGACCCGCGCGGCGCTGAACAGGAACTCCATTTCCACCTGGTACTGTTGCGGCGCCAGCCCGGCCAGGCTCAGTTCGCTGTCCGGTACCAGCCCGGGGCGCTGCAGCAACTGGCTCAACCACAAGGCCAGGCAGTCGCTCCACTGGCCCCAGCCACGGCGCTGGCAGCGCGGATACAGGCGCTCCCGGCACAGCGCCGGATCGGCGAATTGGGCAAAGCCCTCACGCCCGGCCAGCTCCAGCAGCCCATGCAGGAAGGTGCCCGGCTGCGGGCCGCGCGGAAAACGGTGAATGCTGGGTGTCTCGCCGGCCTTGAGCGGCAGGAAGCGATGGCTGCGCTCATCATCGTTGAGCTGCCCGGACAGCGGCGAATCCGGCGTGTCGCTGCCCACCGCCAGGGCACTGTAGGAGCCGATCCACCAGGACTCGAAGGGCGCATGGCTCGGACGGCGCTCGCGCAGCGGCCCGCTGTCCTCGGCCACCGGCTGGTATTGCAGCTCGTCCGCTTCCGGCACCGGCGTCACTACCACCACGCCATCTCCCGGCTGTTGCCAGTGATCGAGCCAGCCCCCCAGGCTGGCCGGCTCGGGCAGCGGTTCGCCACCGGCCAGCAGCCAGGCAATGGCGCTGTGGTGCAATACCGATCTGCTGCCCTGCCCGCTCTTGAGGTCCGCCAGCCCCAGCCAGCAGGCATGCCGGGCCCGGGTCAGGGCCACATACAGCAGCCGCAGATCTTCGCCCAGGCGCTCGCGATCAGCCTGCTGCAGCTGCTCTTCGCTGGGCTCCAGCACCCAGCGGGCCTGCCGGCCATCGTGGATACGCACCGGCTCGCCGGCCTTCACCGCCCGGCTGTGGGCGATGAACGGCAGGAACACCAGCGGATACTCCAGGCCCTTGGACTTGTGGATAGTCACCACCTTGACCAGATCGGCGTCGCTTTCCAGGCGCAATATCTGCTCGTCGCCGCCACTGCCCTCCTGCGCCCGGCGCAGCAGTTCGGCCAGATGGCGGATCAGCGCCTGCTCGCCATCCAGTTCACGGGTGGCCTGTTGCAGCAGCTCGGCCAGGTGCAGCAGGTTGGTCAGCCGGCGCTCGCCATCCCCTTGCTCGACCAGCCGCGCCGGCAGGCGGAAGTCGTGCAGCAGGCGCTGCAGCATCGGCAATACACCCTGGCGCAGCCAGCGCTGGCGGTAATCGCGGAACTGGTCGACCCAGCGCTCCCACAGGCGTTCATCCTGGTTCAGCTGTTCCAGTTCGGCCCAGCTCAGGCCCAGCGTCGGGCTGGCCAGCGCCGCCCGCAACAAGCGGTCATTGCCCGGATCGGCACAGGCCCGCAGCCAGCGCAGCACATCCTCGGCCTCCAGGGTGGCGAGCACCGAGTCCTTGTCCGACAAGTAGACACTGCGCACCCCGCGCGCCGCCAGCGCCTGGCGGATCGCCTGGGCCTCGCGGCCGGTACGCACCAGCACCGCCATGTCCGCCGGCCGCACCGGCTGCAGGCCACGCTGTGGATCATCGAACCCCGCCGCCCCGCGCTGGCCGGCCTGCAGCAGCTCGGCCATGGCACTGGCGCAGCGCTCGGCCATCTGGCTGCGGTAGCTCTCGCCGCTCAACGGCTGTTCGCTGGCCAGCTGCCAGGCGGTCAGTGCCGGCGCCGGTTGGCCGTCCAGCGTCCAGACCTCGGCCCGCCCCTTGGCGGCTACCGGCAGAAATGGCAGCGGATTGGCCTCGCCCTGGCGGAACAGGAAGGCACCGGCCGGCCAGTTCTGCTCGGCCAGGCTGAACACCCGGTTGACCGCGGCGACCATGGCCTGGCTGGAGCGGAAGTTGGTATCCAGGTTCTCGTGCCGCCCGGCGGTGGCGGCCCGCGCACCGAGATAGGTATGGATATCGGCGCCACGGAAGGCGTAGATCGCCTGCTTGGGATCACCGATCAGCAGCAGCGCGGTGTCCGGGTCGTTCTGTTCGACCCGGTAGATACGGTCGAAGATGCGGTACTGCAGCGGGTCGGTATCCTGGAATTCATCGATCAGCGCCACCGGGAACTGGCGGCGGACAACCTCGGCCAGGCGCTCACCGTTCGGCCCCTGCAGCGCGGCGTCCAGCCGGGTGAGCATGTCGTCGAAGCCCATCTGCGCGCGGCGCTGCTTTTCCGCGGCAAAGCGACGGCTGATCCAACTGGCGGCATGCAGCAATGCCGGCTGCGCCGGATCGGGCAACTGCTCAAGCCGCTGCTGCAGGGTGGCCATGTCATCCAGCGCCGCGCAGACTGCCGCGGACAGTTCCAGCTCGACGCCTTTCTTGCAGGCATCCTGCAGCCCCTCGTGGGTCAGGCGCTTGAAGTTGTCTTTCTTGAAGTTCAGCTCGCCGGCACCAGCACACCAGGCACGCAATTGATCGAGCCGCGGCTGGTAGATGCCCGGCTTGAGCTTGTTGCCATTGAACTTGCCGTCCGCGCTGGATTGGTCAAAGAACCGCTGCAGCTCATCCAGCCAGGCCGGCCACGGCTGGCGTATCTGCTGCAGCAAGGCCTCGGCCTGTTGCAGGGTCTGGTCGAGCAGTGCCTGCAGGCTGGGCGGCTGCTCTGCGACCGGAGCATCCAGCCAGCGGCGCACCTGCAGGCCCAGTTGATCCGGCTGCTGCCAGTGACTGTTGACCCAGCCCAGCGCCGCACCCTGCAGGGGATAGCAGTGCTGGCGCCAGTAGTCGCGCACCACCTGCGCCAACAAGTCGCTGTGGTCGGTCTCCAGGCTCTGCTCGAACAGGCTGCCGCTGTCGAAGGCATGTTCGCGCAGCATGCGCTGGCACCAGCTGTGGATGGTGGATACCGCCGCCTGGTCCATCCACTGGGCGGCGATATCCAGCTTGCGGGCGCTGCCGGGGTGCTCGGCCGGGTCGATGGCGGCGAGCAGTCCACTGAGGATCGGATCGGGGTCGTCCAGCTCGCCGCGAAAGGCCTGCGCCGCCTGCACCAGCCGGGCACGGATACGGTCACGCAGCTCCTGGGTGGCGGCATCGGTGAAGGTCACCACCAGGATATCCGGTGGCAGCAGCTCGCGGCCAAAGCCCGTCTCGCCACCGTGACCCAGCACCAGGCGCAGATACAGCGCGGAAATGGTGAAGGTCTTGCCGGTACCGGCGCTGGCCTCGATCAGCCGGCTGCCCCGCAGTGGGCAACGCAGCGCCAGCGGTGCCTGGGTGCCACTCATGCCTCATCCTCCCCGCTGCGTGTCAGTTGCAATGTGCGCTCTGCCTGAGCCTGGACCAGCGGCTGATACAGCAACTGCGCCCAGTGCTCGAACTCGCCGTCCTGCCACAGGCTGGCGAAGTCCGGGTAGCTGCGCTGCAGCGCCAGGCTCTTGTGCATTTCGCCGGTCAGGTAGGCCGAGCCTTCGTAGCATCCCTGCGCCCTGGCCATACGCTGCTCGTCCTTGCCGCTGAGAAAGGCGAAGGCGGTTTCCAGGGCGACCGGCAGCGGGCGCTGCAACCCCTGCTGACGGGCCTCCAGCCAGGCCTCGGCCAGCGCCCGCGCCGGCGCGGCATCCAGTGGCCGGATCAGCACACTGGCATCCTCGCCGATCAGCCGGGTCTGTAGTTCATGGCCGCTGGCGGCGGCCAGCACATGCAGGCACCAGTCCGCCAGCAGCTTGCGCCAGCGCAGCTCCTTGCCCTTGTTATCCAGCAACCTGCCGGTGATCAGTACCACCCGCGCCGCGCCGGCCTGATTGGCTGAGCTGCGCACCGCGCCCAGCCAGCTGCGCAGCGCAAGGTCGGGGCTCGCCACCGTCAGCGCCAGGGGCTGCGCCTGCGGCTGGTCCCACAGCAGCAGCTGCTCGCGGTAACGTGCCAGTTGATCCTGCAGCGGGCTGAGCAACTGCTCGCGGACCAGCTCGCCGAAGCCGGCCAGTGGCAGCTCGCCACGGGCACTCAGACGAGCGGCGGCCTGCTGCAGGCGCTCATCCCAGTCCGCTTGCGGCTCGGCCACCGCCTGTTGCAGCAGCCACTGGCTGAGCTGATGCCGGTCCAGCCCGTCCAGGGCAAAGGGCTCATCATCCTCGGTGATGCTGTCCTGCTCGCGCAGATGCACCTTGAGCCGGGTGGCGAAGAAGTGCTCCACCGGGCTGCGCAAAAAGTGCTGCAGGCTGTCCGCCTCGATCGGCGCCGGTGCCGGCAATGCGTCCAGCGGCCTATCGGCCTGGCGCACGCCGCCACCTTCGTGCAATGCACGCCATTCGCCGGCGTAGCTGAACAGGGCGCTGCGCCCATCGAAATAGCGGCGACTGAACGGCTGCAGCGGGTGCTCGGTGGTCAACGCGGCGAGCAGGTCAGCGCCGCCTTCGAGCTGCCAGCCGGCGGCCAGGTGATCGCGCAACTGGCCGACCAGCACCGACGGCGGCCGTTCGCTGTTGTCGCGGATGCTACGCCCGACCCAGCTGATGCTCAGGCCATCGCGGGCCGACAGCAAGGCCTCCAGCAGCAGGTAACGGTCATCCTCGCGGCGCGAACGGTCGCCGGGGCGGTAGTCATTGCCCATCAGGTCGAAATCCAGCGGCGGCTGGGCCCGGGGGTAGTCACCATCGTTCATGCCCAGCAGGCAGATATGGCGGAACGGGATAGCGCGCATCGGCATCAATGTGCAGATGTTCACCGCACCGGCGAGAAACCGCTGGCTGAGACTGGACTGGCCGACACTGGCCAGCCAGGCTTCGGCGACCACGGTCAGCGGCAGTGGCTCCACCAGCCCCACCGAGTCGCACAGCTCCAGCCAGTGTTCCAGGCCTTCCTGCAGTTGCGCCAGCAGCAGTTGGTCGCGCTCGCCCTCGGCCAGGAAGAAGTCCTCCAGCAACTGGCGCAGGCGCTCGCCCCACTGCACCGGCGGCGCCGGTTGGCCCAGCACCCGCTCATGCTCGCCCAGGCGCTCGAGCAACTGGCTCAGGGGGCCGATCAGCGCCGCATCCAGCCCGCCGATCTCGTCATAGGGCTCGATTCCCTGCCAGGCCGGGGCCGCGCCGCAGGCATAGCCGAGCAGCATGCGCCGCATGCCGAAGCGCCAGCTGTTGTTGTCCAGCCCCGCGGGCAGCCCCTGGGCCTCGCGCCGCTGCTGGTCCAGCCCCCAACGGATACCGGCGCCCTCGATCCAGCGCTGCAGGGTCGGCAGGTCGGCCTCGCCCAGGCCGAAGCGCCCGCGCAGCGCGGGCACGTCCAGCAGGTCGAGCACCTCGCTGACCGGCAGGCGGCTATCGGGCAGGCGCAGCAGGTGCTCCAGGGCGATCAGCAGCGGCTCCTGGCCACGCTGGCCCTGGTCGGCCAGGGTAAAGGGTATGTGCCGGGGATCGTCGGTCGGGTACTGGCCGAACACCGCCTGCACATGGGCGGCATAATTGTTCACGTCCGGCACCATGACGATGATGTCCCGGGGCTTCAGGCTCGGGTCGCGGTCGAAGGCCGCCAGCAGTTGGTCATGCAGGATCTCCACCTCGCGCTGGGCGCTGTGCGCCACCTGGAAACGCAGCGAGGCATCCTCCGCGGGCCGGACCGGCGGCCACTGGTCGCGGCTTTCCGCCAGCGGCCGCAGTTCGAGAATGTCCTGCTGCAGCTGCTGCAACAGGGTCTGGCCGGCCGGCGCCTCGAACAGGTCGACCCGCCCGCCATTAATCGCGGCGAAGCGCGACTCATAGCTGCCACGCTCATCATGCTGGTCGAGCAGGTTGATGTAGTCCCGGCCCTGCTTGCCCCAGGCCGCCAGCAGCGGATGGGCGTGCTGGTGCAGCAGCGCGTCATCCAGCTGCAGCGGCACGCCGGGGCGACGCTGCTGGCGCCGGTACTGATGGCGCAGCAGGTCCTGGTCGGCGACGATATCTCCCCAGTGGTACTGGCAGGGGTTGAGCACCGCCAGCAATACCTGGCTGAAGCGGCCGATCACCGCCAGTGCCTCCAGGGTCTGCGCCGGCAGCGAGGAAATACCGAACACCACCACCCGGCGCGGCAGCCCGGCCGGCCGCTGCCCAGCAGCCAGCAGATGCTCGACGAAGCGTGGGTGGATACCGGCCCGGCTGTCGCTCAGCCGTTCGGCGCCGACATCGTCCAGCACCGCCCGCCACAGCGCCGGCTGCCAGCACTCCTGCGGCTCCAGCTGCCGATGGCCCTGGCGTGCCAGAGCGATGCGGTCGTGCCCGGCGGCCCAGTCATTCAGCCAGTCGGCGCGATACACCTGGTATTGGTCGAACAGATCAGCCAGGCGCTCGGCCAGTTGGTAGCGCTTGCGGCAGTCGTGATCATCTGCGAGGAAGCGCTGCAGCGGCTCGAACCCCGGCTGCGCGAGCAGCGCCGGCAACAGGCGCATCAGCCGCCAGGTCAGCGGCTGCTTGTCCAACGGCGAGGTTTCCGGCACGGCCGCGCGCCCCAGCACGCTGCGGTAGGCATCCCACAGAAAGCGCGCCGGCAACTGCACCTCCAGCGCGGCGGCGATGCCACAGCCACCCTGCTCCGGGTCCGCCGCCAGGGCCATGCGCAGCCACTGGGCGATGCCGTTGCTCTGCACCAGCATCACCTCGTTCTCCAGCGGTGCCAGCGGATGTGCACGCAGCCAGTCGACCACCAGCTGGCGCAGATTCTCCAGGCGGTTGCCGTGGATGATCATCAGACCGGGGGCGAGATCCTGGGCAGCCTGCATGGCACCTCCGTTATTTCCGTGGAAAGGGTGGGCGGTTATACCTGGCTACCCAGATAGCGCCGCTCCCAGGGGCTGATCTCGTCCATGAAGCTGTCCAGCTCCAGCTCCTTGCAGGCCAGATAACCGTCGATGAACTCCGGGGTGAAGAAGTCCGCCGCCACCTCACTGATGCGCAGCCGGCGGATGGCCCGGTGCAGGGTACAGCTCAAGCGCAGGTCATCCGGCACCTGGAACTCGCCCTGGGCCGGCAGGTCCGGCTGCAGCTGCCGCTCGATGCCATGCAACCCGGCGGCCAGGGTCGCGGCGATCGCCAGGTACGGGTTGGCATCGGCGCCGGGTACGCGATTCTCCACCCGCCGGGCATCCGGCTCGCTGGCCGGCACGCGCAACCCGGTACGCCGGTTGTCCTGCGACCAGCACAGGTTGTTGGGCGAGGCGTAGGTGTGGCAGTAGCGTTGGTAGGAGTTGATGTTCGGCGCCATCAACAGGATCAGGTCGCCCAGCCCGGCCTGCAGGCCGCCGATGTAGTGCTGGAACAGCGGGGTCGCCTGCTGGCTACCAGCGTCGGTGAAGATATTCTGCCCGGCCTGGTCCACCACGCTCTGGTGGATATGCATGGACGAGCCGGGCATCTTCGACAGCGGCTTGGCCATGCACACCGCGATCAGGCCGTGCTTGAGCGCGATCTCATGCAACATGTACTTGAACAGGAAGGTCTGGTCGGCGATCAGCAGCGGGTCGTCATGAATGAAGTTGACCTCGTACTGGCTCAGGCCCATCTCGTGCATTACCGCCTCGCAGGGTATCCCCACCGCCGCCATGCCGGCCTTCAGCTCGGCGAAGAACGGCTGCAGGCCGGTCACCGAACCCAGGGCGAAGGCCTGGCTGCCGATCTCGCGCCGGCCATCCAGCCCGACTGGCGGGCGGAACGGCTGCAACACATCGGGATTGTGTTCGAACACATAGAACTCGATCTCGGTGGCCACCTTCGGCGACCAGCCGCGGGCCTGGTAGCGCTCCACCACCCGCCGCAACATGCTGCGCGAGGACAGCCGGGATGGCGTACCGTCCACCTCCAGCGCTTCACACAGCGCCAGCGCCCTGGGCGATGCCGTCCACGGCGTGACATGCAGCTGCTCGGGGATGGTGCTCAGGATGAAATCACTGTCGTCGTAGCCATAGTAGCGCGGGTCCGGATACTCCCCGGTCAGGCACTGCACCAGTACCCCATGCGCCATCTGCACCCGCCGCCCCTGCGCGTAGGCCTGGGCGTTGATCACCTTGCCCCGGGGTATGCCGTTCATGTCGGCGATCACGCATTCGACCTCAGCAATGCCGGCCAGGCGCTGGGACAGCGATTGGGCTACGGATAGGGAAGTCATGAAAATCACCTTGTTGCGACAGCTGCCTGTCCGGAAAGGTGACGATATTACCCCATCGAGCCGGCAGTGAATAATCCCGCCGCCCCCAACAGTCGGAATACCGGGCCGGTACTGGCGCATCCCGAGCGGATCGGATACTGTAGCCAGACCAAATGAACGAACATTCATTCTACTCCAGAACAATAACAAGGAATCCTCATGAACAAGCCCACTCCCCGGCGCTGGCTGACCACCCTGCTGCTACCGCTGTTGCTTGCCGGCTGCCTCGGCGGTGGCGGATCAGGCAGCGACAGCGCCGAGCCGCCGATCAGGCCGGCAACCAACCCGAGCTACCTCGAAGCGATCGGCCTTGGGGTCACCGATCTTGACGCCGCGGTCAGCTTCTACCGCAACGGCCTGGGCATGCGCGAACTGCAACGGCTGACCAGGGAAGACCGCATCGAAGTGGTCATGGAGTCGGCTGACCGCCGCGGCTCGCAACTGTTGTTGATGGAGTTCACCGATGGTGTCGGTCGTCATTACCAGCAGAACCCGGGCAAGCTGGTGTTCTATGCCAAGGATGCTGCCGCCTTCGCCGAACGCTTCGAGGCCGCCGGCGGACGCATCACCGCCCCGCCCAGTCCGCAGGCGGAGTATGACGGCACCCTGGTGGGTTTCGGGCGCGACCCGGACAACAACCTGATCGAGATGGTCGGCGTGCCCACGCTCACCGACTCCTTCCTCGCCGCGGTCGGTATCGGTGTCAGCGACCTGCAGCAGGCGCGCCGCCTGTATGGCGACGCCCTGGGGCTGACGGAGCAGGAGTTCCTGCAGGTGCCCGGCCTGTACGATGAATACACCCTGTTATCGCCGGTGCCCGGCGGCTCCGCCCTGGTGCTGATGCACTGGACCAATGGCAGCCAGCCGAACTATCAGGACAACCCGGTGAAACTGCAGCTGGCCAGCGCCGATCCGCAGGCGTTGGCTGACAGCCTGGCCAGTGCCGGCGCGGACATCCTCCGCCAACCAACCGCATCCAGCGAAGCGGATCTGCCACACACCCGTGTCGGCTATGCCAGCGACCATGACGGCAACCTGATCGAGATCCGCCAGTCCATTCGCTCCTATCTCGGGGCCGCCGCCATCGGCGTGGAGGACCTGGCCGCCGCGGAAGCCTTCTATACCAACGGGCTGGGCATGACCGTAGTGCAGCGGCGCAGTCGTGACGACCGGGATGAGGTGGTACTGGCGTCGGCCGATGGCACCGGCTCGCAGGTGGTACTGATGGAGTTCACCGACGGCCTGGCGCGCAACTTTCGACAGAACCCCGGCAAGCTGGTGTTCTATATCCGCGACCTGGCTGACTACATCGACGCCTTCATCGCTGCCGGCGGACGTATCACCCTGCCACCGGCCACCGACCCGGTGCTGGGAGTCACCGTTGGCTTCGGGCGCGACCTGAACAACAACCTCATCGAGTTGGTGGCCGACCCCACGGCGCAGCATTCCTACTTCGGCGCCTTCGGCATCGGCGTCAGCGACCTGGAGCAGGCCAGGGCGTTCTATGTCGACCAGTTGGGCTTCCGGCAACTGATGTACCTGCCGATTCCCGGCATGTACAACGAGTACATCCTGCAGGGTCATGGTGGCTCGGCACTGGTGCTGATGAACTGGACCAACGGCGGCAACCAGAGCTACCAGGACAATCCGGTGAAGATGGAAATCCGCAGCATCGCCCCCGACGCCTTTGCCGAGGCTGTTGAGCGGGCCGGTGGCGAGCTGCTGCGGATGCCCGAGGCGGATGACAGCCTGGCGGGTGAGAGGATTGGCTATGCCAAAGACCTGGATGGCAGTGTGATCGAGATCCAGCAGGCACAATGGGGACTGGAATAATCAGCAGGCCATAACGACGATCCCCGGCCGGGGCCGGGGATCGTCAGTCACGCACAAGCGCCTCAGAAACTCAGCGGGCGATCGCCATCCTCATCCTTGATACGGGTCGGCAGGCCAATCTCGTTGAGCAGGTTGATGAACGGCTTGCAGTCCAACTCTTCGACATTGACCATCTTCTGCACGTCCCATACGCCCTGGGCGATCAGGATCGCCGCGGCCACCGGCGGCACCCCGGCGGTGTAGGAAATGCCCTGGCTGCCGACTTCCTCGTAGGCTTCCTTGTGGTCGGCGACGTTGTAGATGAAGATCTCCTTGTCCTTGCCGTCCTTCTTGCCCTTGACGATGTCACCAATGCAGGTCTTGCCGGTGTACCGGGGAGCCAGCGATGCCGGGTCGGGCAGCACGGCCTTGACCACCTTCAGCGGTACCACTTCCAGCCCTTCGGCGGTGGTGACCGGCTGTTCCGACAGCAGGCCGAGGCTGTTCAGCACGGTGAACACGTTGATGTAGTGATCACCAAAGCCCATCCAGAAACGGATGTTCGGCACGTCGAGGTTCTTCGACAGCGAGTGCAGTTCGTCGTGCCCAGTCATGTAGCTGGTACGCTCGCCGACCACCGGTAGATCGTCGGTGCGCTTGATCTCGAACATCTTGTTCTGCACCCACTGGCTGTTCTGCCAGCTCCAGACCCGACCGGTGAACTCGCGGAAGTTGATTTCCGGATCGAAGTTGGTAGCGAAGTAGTGACCGTGGTCCCCGGCATTGATGTCGATGATGTCGATATCGCTGACGCTGTCGAAATACTGCACGCCGAGCGCAGCATAGGCGTTGACCACACCCGGGTCGAAGCCGACACCGAGGATCGCGGTGACCTTGTTCTCTTCACAGAGTTCGCGGCGCTTCCATTCGTAGTTGGCATACCACGGCGGCGTCTCGCAGATCTTCTCCGGGTCTTCGTGAATGGCGGTATCCAGGTAGGCGGCACCGGTCTCGATGCAGGCCTGCAATACCGACATGTTAATGAAAGGCGATCCGACGTTGATGACCAGTTGCGACTGTGTCTTGGCAATCAGAGCCTTGGTCGCTTCGACATCGAGCGCATCCAGGGCATGGGCTTGCAATTCACCGGCAGTTTTCAGGCTGCCCTTTTCCCGCACGCTGTCGACTATCTGCTGACATTTCTCGACAGTACGCGAGGCGATATGGATGTTACCCAGTACGTCGTTATGCTGTGCACACTTGTGCGCGACAACCTGGGCAACCCCTCCGGCACCAATAATCAGAACGTTTCTTTTCATTACTTTTCCTCTATACGCCTCCTTGGGCTTGGGACCATGACCTCAGGAGAGGCCGCTTTCAAAGTCGTTGTAACCGAACTCGCGCACCAGCTCGACCTCACCGTTGAGCTGCCGAACGGCAATGGATGGCATTTTCACGCCATTGAACCAGTTCTTCTTTACCATTGTGTAACCAGCGGCATCGATGAAGGACAGCCGATCACCTATCTGCAATTCCCGGTCGAAACGGAATTCACCGAAGATATCCCCGGCCAGGCAGGACTTGCCACACACCATGTATTCATGGGGGCCGTCACAGGGCGCCATTTTCGCCGACTCGCGGTAGATCAGCAGGTCCAGCATGTGCGCCTCGATCGAGCTATCCACGATCGCCAGTTGCTTACCATTGTAGAGGGTATCGAGCACTGTCACTTCCAGCGAGGTGCTGTTGGTGATGGCGGCCTCACCTGGCTCCAGGTAGACCTGCACGCCATAACGCTCAGCAAAGGCTTTCAGGCGGGCGCACAGGCGATCCAGCGGATAGCCCTCGCCGGTGAAATGAATGCCACCGCCGAGACTGACCCATTCGACCCGTTCGAGCAGCGAACCGAAGCGCTCCTCGATCTGCGTGAGCATGCTGTCGAACAGCTCGAAGTCGCTGTTCTCGCAGTTGTTGTGGATCATGAAGCCGGAGACCTGGTCGATCACCTGCTCGACCTTCTGCGCATCCCACTCCCCCAGCCGGCTGAACGGGCGCGCCGGATCGGCGATCAGCCAGTCCGAGCTGCTGACCTGCGGATTCAGCCGCAGGCCACGGACATGCCTGGCCGAGGCGTCGGCAAAGCGCTGCAGCTGACTGATGGAGTTGAAGATGATCTTGTCCGAATGGGCCAGCACTTCCTCGATCTCGTCATCGGCATAGGCCACGCTGTAGGCATGGGTCTCACCACCGAACTTGAGCTTGCCCAGCTTGACCTCGTACAAAGAGGAAGAGGTGGTACCGTCCATGTATTGCCCCATCAGGTCGAAAACCGACCAGGTGGCGAAGCATTTGAGAGCCAGCAACGCCTTGGCACCGGAGTGTTCGCGCAGATAGGCGATCTTCTCCATATTGCGCAGCAGCTTGCTCTTGTCGATCAGGTAATACGGCGTCTTGATCACGGTGTCACAGCCCTCAGGTCAGTCCGGCACGGGGCCAGGCATTACGCAAACGGGCGATTATAGTGCAAAGGGTGCGGGGCTTCGAGAAAATTTGCGGGCCGGCCGGGACAGCCTCATACCATTTGTAACCGGGAGAAGCCCGGGCATGAGAGGCCCGGGCGGGGCAGATCAGAAGTTGTAGCGCAGGCCGATGGTGGCTAGGTCGATATCGATATTGACATCAAACTTATCAGCAACGTCGTCGTAGCGCTCATACTCAGCTACTACTTCAAATTGAGGGGTCAGTGCATAGGTAGCACCTACCGCGTAGGAGGTAATCCAGTCTTTTTCAGAGTCACTCCAGGTTCCCCAGAAATCGTCCTTTATCTGGGCCTCGAACTTCAGCTTGTGGTAACCGACCTTGCCATACAGCTTGAATCGATCCAGCGGCAAAGTGGCCACCAGGTTCGCCCCGAAGCCCTCAACTTCAACCATTTCCTTGTAGCCTGGTTCCTTATAAGCAGCTTCGCCCAAATCGACATATTGGAATTCGATACCAATATAGGGATTCAGTTGAACGCCCGCGCCGAGCTTGAAGGCGGTATCAGTCTCATCCACCGAGCCGATAAAACCTTGGTAAAGATTGCCCAAGTCATAGTCAGCCTGGCCAATATTGCCAAACAGATAACCATTGACCTGATTCTCCGCAGCCTGAACGCCGGCTACCATCAGACCGGAAACCATTACCGCCAACAGTGATTTACGAAACATGAACTTGCTCCATCTAGTCCTGTGAGGCTGTCTCCATGACAGCCTGTCCTTTTACGTGCCTGATAACACGCAGCTGGATAGTAAATCACCGCAGAGAAGGATGTCACCTCAATATCACACCAACATCATCACAGCGTCATATCATCGCAGCCGGGTCATCCATTTCCCCTGCCTGCCAGTGCAGAGTCTCCGGCGTATCGGTACCCTGAGCAATGGCATGGGCCACCTGGGGCACGGCGTAGCAGTGATCTCCGCGGCTCGGCTGCCAGCTGTTGAACTGGGCATGGGTGATGCCGATCTCCCACGGCTCTTCCGAGTCCCAACCCACGGGCGACAGCTCCAGGCGCACTTCCGCACCCACCAGGCTGATGGACTCGATACGCAGGGGCAGATGGGCGTACGCCGCCGGCGCTGTCTGCAGCCGCACCTCGTGGGAGCGCATGTACAACTGCAGCGCCGGGGCCGGTGATGGCTCCGGCAAATGCACCCAGGCCTCGCCCTGGCGCAGCAGCTGCTCCTCGACCTGACCGGCAAACACGTTCACCTGCCCCAGGAAGTCGAATACGAAGCGGCTGGATGGTTGGGCATAGAGTTTCTGCGGGCTGTCCACCTGCTCGATGCTCCCGGCACTCATCACCGCCACCTGGTCGGACAGTTCCAGAGCTTCTTCCTGGTCGTGGGTGACGAATACGCTGGTAAAGTGGAACTCCTCGTGCAGCGCCCGCAGCCAGCGGCGCAGGTCCTTGCGCACCTTGGCATCCAGCGCGCCGAAAGGCTCGTCCAGCAGCAGGATCTGTGGTTTCATCGACAGCGCGCGGGCCAGTGCGATGCGCTGCTTCTGGCCGCCGGACAACTGCGCGGGATAACGCTGCGCCAGGTGATCGAGCTGGACCATCTCCAGCAGCATCTGCACACGCTGGCGAATCTCCGCCGCTGGCGGACGCTCGCGTGCCGGCAGCACGTCCAGACCGAAGGCCACGTTCTGCGCTACGGTCATGTGCCGGAACAGGGCGTAATGCTGGAATACGAAACCGACCCGGCGCTCACGTACATGCAACCGCGTGACATCCTCGCCGTGGAACAGTATGCGTCCCTCATCGGCGGTTTCCAGACCGGCGATGATGCGCAGCAGAGTGGTCTTGCCCGAGCCCGACGGGCCCAGCAGACCGACCAGTTGGCCATCCGGGATCTCCAGCGAGATATCCCGCAGTGCCTGGAAAGAACCAAAGTGCTTGGTAATACCTTCGATGGAAATACTCATCAGCGACTATCCGATAGATCATCCAGTGGGGCACGCTGACGGGCCTGGCGCCACTCCACAAAACTTTTCACGACAATGGTCAGCAACGCTATACCGGCCAGCAGCGATGCGCTGGCAAAGGCGCCAACCACGTTGTAATCCTGATACAACAACTCGACATGCAGCGACAGGGTATTGGTTTCGCCGCGAATATTGCCCGACACCACCGACACCGCACCGAACTCACCGACCGCGCGAGCGTTGGTCAGCACCACACCATACAGCAGCGCCCACTGGATGTTCGGCAGGGTGATCCGCCGAAACAGCTGCCAGCCCGTGGCACCCAGCACTACGCCGGCCTCTTCCTCTTCCCGCCCCTGCTGCTGCATCAGCGGAATCAGTTCGCGGGCGACGAAGGGACAGGTAACGAACACCGTAACCATGACGATTCCCGGCCAGGAAAACATCAGCTGTACATCCCGTTCCATCAGCCAGCCGCCCAGCCAGCCGTTGCTGCCATACAACAACAGGTACAGCAGGCCCGCCACTACCGGCGATACCGCGAAGGGAATATCGATCAGGGTGATCAGCGCCTTGCGCCCGGGAAACTCGAAGCGCGTCACCAGCCAGGCGAGGAATATGCCGAATACCAGGTTGATCGGCACCGTCAACGCCGCCACCAAGAGTGTCAGGCCGATGGCGTGCTGGGTATAGCGGTTGGTGAGATTATCCCAATAGGTGCCCGCTCCAGCGGACAGCGCCATATCGAAGATCAGGACCAGCGGAATCACCAGCATCAGCATGGTGGTGATGATCGCCAGCGTGATCAGCGACCACTTGACCCAGGGCTGGTCACCGCTACGCATTGTCTTGCGTTGCTGCATGATGTTATCTCCCGTGCAGCCGACGCAGATAGCGCGCCTGCCAGAGGTTGATACCCAGCAACAGCACCAACGAGGCCATCAAGACCACCGAGGCGATGGCACTGGCGGCAGCATGGTCGAACTCCTGCAAGCGCACGAAGATCATCAAGCTGGTGATTTCGCTGACATAGGGCATGTTGCCGGCAATGAAGATCACCGCACCGAACTCACCCAGGCTGCGGGTGAAGGACAGGCCGATACCGGTCATCAATGCCGGCCAGATGGCGGGAAACAGGATGCGGCGAAACACCGTCCAGTCCGAAGCACCGAGGCTGACTGCCGCCTCTTCATCCTCCGGCGCCTGGTCTTCCAGCACCGGCTGCACCGTGCGCACCACAAAGGGCAGACTGGTGAAGGACATGGCGACGATGATACCCAGCGGGGTGAAGGAGATCTTCAGTCCAAGCAAGTCGAAGAACTGACCATACCAGCCATCCTGCGCAAAAAGCGCTGCCAGGGTGATGCCCGCCACCGCCGTGGGCAGGGCGAACGGCAGGTCCACCAGCGCATCCATGATGCGCTTGCCGGGGAACTCATAACGCACCAGCACCCAGGCCAGCAGCAGCCCCACCAGGGCGTTGATGACGGAAGCCACTGCAGCCGTCCACAACGTTACCTTGTAGGAAGCGACTACCCGCTCATCGGTGATGACGGCCCAGTACTGCTCCCAGCCCATGCCCGCGGTATGGGCAATCAGGCCGGTCACCGGCAGTATCAATACGACACTGATGAAGAACAGCGAAATGCCCAGGCTCAAAGCAAAACCCGGCAAGACACGCTTGCCGGGTTGGCTGGAACGGCCTGGCAACAGGCCGGAAAGAGATCGATTCATTAGATGAAAACTAGTTACCGACGTTGAAGTTGGTCAAGTTTACCACCGCTGGCAAAATGTTCCTTCATCACATTCTCCCAACTGCCGCCGATCTGCTCGACCGTAACCAGCTCCAGCTCCGGGAAACGGTCGGCAAACTCGGCCGTTACCTTTTCGTTATGTACGCGGTTGTAGAAACCAGCAATCAGACGCTGGGCTTCTTCGCTATACAGTCCTTCAAGATAAGCCTTGGCCAGTTCCTCGGTGCCGTTCTGTTTCACGCTGCGATCCACCCAGGTGACCGGGAACTCGGCCAGGAAGCTGATCTTCGGCACCACGACCTCGTAACCCGGATTCTGCTCGGCGATATTGTTCACCTCTGCCTCGAAGGTCAGCAGCACATCACCGATACCACGCTCGACGAAGGTAGTGGTGGCACCACGACCGCCGGTATCGAAGACTGCCACGTTGCCGAGGAAGGTGCGCAGGTAGTTATCAATGGCCTGCTGGTCTTCACCAAAGGTCTTCTGCGCATAACCCAGGGCGGCCAGGTAGGTATAACGGCCGTTGCCCGAGGTCTTCGGGTTGGGCAGCACCGAGCTGACATCATTGCGCGCCAGGTCATCCCAGTTCTGGATGTTCTTCGGGTTGCCCTTGCGTACCAGGAAAGCCATGGTCGAATAGTAGGGTGAGCTGGCATTGGGCAGACGCTCGCGCCAGTTCTCCGGAATCAGGTTGCCACGCTCGTGCAGGATATCGACGTCGGTCACCTGGTTGTAGGTAACCACATCGGCACGCAGCCCCTGGATGATGGCCTGGGCCTGGCGCGAGGAGCCGGCGTGGGACTGCTTGATCTCCACCGTCTTGCCGGTCTTCTCCTGCCATTGCTCGGCGAACAGCTCGTTGTAGGCGGAAAACAGCTCGCGGGCGATGTCATAGGAGGAGTTGAGCAGCTCCTGGTCGGCTGCCTGCACATGGCCAACGGATAGCCCGGCACTCAACATCAAGGCTCCGCCCCAACGGCTGGCTCGCTTGAACAGGGAACGGTGAGTGGTCATACATCCTCCAGGCAGTGACTGCTGCGATTGATCAGGCCAAAGAGAATAACGAAGCCAGCTTTATATAACAATATATCAATTAGACCGTTTTGCTTATCACTCAAAACGATAAGTAATAAGGCTGGAGCTGAGTGCAGCCTGTGCGAAATTTCGGGGTGTAGCGCGCCTGCGCTACACCGTGTCCAGCACAGCCGCCATGGTGAACACGATACAGGCCTGGGGGGCTGCCAGGCCGCAGGCGTAGCGCAGGCGCGCTACACCCCCAGGTGGGTGCCTGCCCGATGCCAAGGCTTGCGGCTTTCCCGGTTTTCCCTGCGCCCAGGCAATAAAAAACCCCGACCTGTATCCAGATCGGGGTTTTCTGTTTGAAGCTTGACGATGACCTACTCTCACATGGGGAAGCCCCACACTACCATCGGCGATGCATCGTTTCACTGCTGAGTTCGGAATGGGATCAGGTGGTTCCAATGCTCTATGGTCGTCAAGCAATTCGGTTGTCGGGTGGGGTTGAATCCACACAACGAAAAGGTCGGAAAAGTGATAGTCGTGCAACAAGGGGTAACCGCAATCTCGTGCCGTTCCAGCTTGTCGTTTCTCTTTACTACATCATGTGCAGACCACGACCCAAATTGTTTGGGCGTTATATGGTCAAGCCACACGGGCAATTAGTACTGGTTAGCTCAACGCCTCACAACGCTTACACACCCAGCCTATCAACGTCGTAGTCTTCGACGGCCCTTCA